>Ga0209737_10000255_pt1 | contig 47290 bp, 33 predicted proteins | sample TergutCu122P3_FD_187284 | JGI IMG/M metagenome (GOLD analysis project Ga0209737, IMG submission 187284) | Cubitermes ugandensis P3 segment gut microbial communities from Kakamega Forest, Kenya - Cu122 P3 (SPAdes) (version 2) | ecosystem: Host-associated > Arthropoda: Insects > Digestive system...
CGTCAGCGGCGTCGTTGTGGTCGGTCACGTACGAAGTACGCTCCCTTCCACGCCTCCTTGCTTCCTGGAATCTGCACCATTTCGACGCCGCGATAGACCGTCAGTGATAACGAGTGCGACAGCGGCGCAGGGGGCGTGGCCCCCTCCAGAAAATGTCCTGGAAACACTCGCACTTTCTCTTGTCTAAAGCACCGGCGAGTGGTTAAAATAGGTGATTCCCGCATTGGTATGCGCGGCGACACCCATATTCCAAGGAGGCACCCATGCACGACGTGACGACGAAGCTTCAGAGTGAAGGTATTTTTGCGTTTCTGACGCCCGACGAACTTGAGGCCATCTCGGCCAATATGCTGATTGAGCATTATGCCGACGGTGCGTTGATCCGTGCACATCACGGTTTCTTCATTTTGCTTGAAGGGGAGGTGAGTGTTCTGCGTGAGAGTATTGAGATTGGGCGTCTTTTGCCTGGGAATGGCTTTGGGGAATGGGGCGTGTGGGGCTGGCTGCAGTCGCGCGTTACGCTTCGGGCTGAGAAGGCGGTTGTGGCGGGGCGTCTGGATGATGACAGTCTGGTGAAGATTACTTCCAAACATCCTCACTTCATGCTCAAAGTCATGAAGAATGTATCGCGCGTGATGGATTTGCAGCTTGAGGAATTTTCTCAGGCGCTGCTGAGCATTTGCACTGCGCCGTCGCAGTCTATCCGCTCCAATATCGTCATACGGCTGGGCGATGAAGAGCGTACAGTTCGGATTGGCACGCCGCTTTCGGCGATTTTGCCCAAGACCATTCATGGTGAGCATGTTGTTTCTGCGCTGTTTAATCAGAAGCATACGTCACTCAACCGTCCTTTGTATACGTCTGGGACGGCCGAGCCGCTGACGCGCAACTGCCTTGAGGGACGTACGATTTATCGTCAGAGTCTGGTCCTGCTGGCGCTTGAGGCTGCGAATCGCTTCGATCCGCGCGTCAGGCTGCGCATTGGTGCAAGCATCGGTTCTGCGCTTCTCTTTGAGATCGATTCAACGGCCGGGTATAGCCTTGAGGCGTTGGCTGAAAACATGAATACCGAGATGCGCAAGCTTGTGGCCGAGGATGTTGTCTTTCGGCGTGACTATTGCTCGCTTGAGGAGGCCAAGGCGCGATTCATGGCGCAGGGCTGGGATGATGCCGTGCTCCTCTTGCGAAAGTCCCGCAGTGCCTCTGTTGCGCTTGTTTCGTGCGGGGAACTCTGCGCCATTGAGATCACGCCGCTTGTGTCTTCTGCCGGCGTGCTTGATACCTTCTGTGTGGCTGCTCAGGGCGATGAACTCATGCTTTTCCACGAGGTTAATGAAGTCAAGCCCGAATCTGCCCGTACACACCATCCCGGCAAGCTCGCCAAACAGCATGATCAATGGCTGCACGCCGTTGGCCTTAAGAGCGTGGGGGCATTTAACAATATTTGCATCTCGGGCGATGTCTCGAAGCTCATTCGCGTCAGCGAAGGTTTTCATGAGAAGCGCATTAACCAGATTGCCGACATGATTACGCAGCGAGAGAAGCGCGTCAAGGTCATCTGCATTGCGGGGCCGTCTTCCTCGGGAAAAACAACTTTCCTCAAAAGACTCTCGATTCAGCTTCAGGTTAATGGCCTGAATCCGAAGTGCATTTCGCTGGATGATTACTATGTCGACAGGGAGCTGACGGTCAGGGACGAACATGGCGAGTATGATTTTGAGGCCTTTGAAGCCATCAACAGCAAACTTTTGGGCCGCCAGCTGCGAAGCCTCGTCGATGGAGAGACGATCCGCATTGCGCACTATGATTTTGCCTCGGGCATCAATCATCCAAACGGCGGGCCGGAGATGAGTCTTGGGCCAAACGATGTGCTTTTGCTTGAGGGGATCCATGGCCTGAACCCAGACATACCGGTTGATCAGAGCGAAGGCGTTTTCCGCATTTTTATCAACCCCATGACGGTGTTGCCATTGGATCATGCCAGCTGTGTCAGTGCTTCTGATGTGCGCCTGCTTCGCCGTATCGTGCGGGATCGCCATACGCGTGCCATTACGGCTGCCGACAATATCATGCGCTGGCCGTCGGTGCGCCGCGGCGAGATCAAGAATATTTTCCCCTATCAGGATCTTGCCGATGCTGTGTTTAATACGTCGCTTGTTTATGAGCTGTCTGTGCTGAAGGTCTATGCCGAGCGTTATCTGCTCGAAGTTGACGAGGATCATCCGGCGCAGGTGGTGGCGATTCGTTTGCGCCGGCTGATCGACAGGATTGTCTCCATCTACCCCGATCACGTGCCGCAGGCGTCTTTGCTCCGAGAATTCATTGGCGGGTCGTGTTTTAAGTAGTTCTCGGGCAAGAGGGGCAGACACGCAGGTCTGCCCCTGCAGGATTTCCGTGAAACCAACGACCAGGAACCAACGATTGGCAATCTGCGCCCACACTGCCGGGGCGACTCCGCAGGGGCGAACCTGTGTGTTCACCCATTTGCGGTGTCTTTTGTTTTGGATACGCCTTGCTTGTCGCGGTTTAAGTTTGTAGTACTGGTGGCGGGTGGCCTGCCGATACTTGAGTGTGAGCCTCATATTGCGGCCATTTTTGTGCGAATATCATCATTTACGAATGGAGGGGGTGAGCGATGACATCAACTCGCATCCTGCCGCATTTATATGGTTTCCTTATTGTTTCTGTTTTTCTCCTGACGGGATGTCATGGCGAATCTGCCTGCGATGACGACGAACCGGCTCGATGCGGTGAGGATGCGGCGAAGCGCGTTACGTGCGAGTCTGGCCGCTGGAAGGTCACCGAGTGCGAAGAGGGGAGGCGGTGCGTCAATACGGTTCAGGGGGCAGTTTGCCTGTCTGGGGGGCCGGATGCTCAGGGGTGTGTGCCCGGGACAACGCAGTGTTCCGGCAAAGGGTTGATTCAGACATGCGGCCAGGATGCTGAGTGGGTGTTTACGGTGTGCGCCAATGGGGGGACCTGTGTGGATGGCGCCTGCGTGGATGGCGGCGGGACTCTCCCCGGTGATGCAGAGCATGTCATTGCGCGCCGATGCGGCGCCGATGGCAAAAGTATCGATGATGTGTATGTGGATCGGGTAAGGAATACTTCCTGTCTTGAGCTCACCGGGTTTGAAACCACATGCGAAACCTATCGCTACGGTTTGGTGGGGTGCGCCTGGCCAGGGGCCTGCAATGACACATTCAGCGAAGGGGGAACCTGCATCGGTGATACGCTGGCTTTTTGCGATATGGCCTTTCTTCAGCCGCGCCCGGGTGTCATCGACTGTACTGCCCGAGGCAGCATTTGCGCGACGCGCCACCACAAAGCCCAGTGTGCCAGAACCTGCGAAGCACCCTCCGCTTCTCCGGTTTGCGTTTCTGCAGCCGGTGTTTCCAGGGTCGAGCGCTGTGTGGCGCATGGGGAAGGCCACGTGGTCGAGTCGGGTATGAGGCTTTGTCTGGACGAAACAACGTCAGCGACCTGTGATGGCCAGGATGTCATACAGGCGCGCTGTGATGCAGGCGAGACGTGTTTGGCAGAGCTTGGGTATTGTACGCAGGTTTGCACGGCAGAAGTCGAAGGGAGTTTGCGCTGTTTTGAGGGGTTGACAGTTTTGGGAACGCCGTTTGCCAGGCTGCAGCAGTGTCAGGCACTGGCCGGTGGTGGTTTTGCTTTCGTCGATGTGGGGTCGCGCCATTGTCTGGGGGATGAGACGCTGGCGATTTGTGCCAAAGGCGATGACAGCTATGCGATCAGGGAGGTCGATTGCGGCAACTATGTCACGCAGAACGGGGTCGTTCCGGCACGCTGCGTCACGGATTATGGCGGGTATCCCGATTACGATGTCTGTTTCCCGCGGACACAAGGTCCGCCATGTGGCAGCATTACCGAAGCCGGGGTATGCAAAAATAACGTTTTGGAAGTGTGCGACGAACCAGATAATGCCACTTGGACACAGACTTGCGCTAACAGTCAGGATGGTTTTACCCAGTGTTCCGTCTATCTCGGGTTTGCCGATTGCCGGAAACCCTGCCGTGATGCCGGTGCCGCTGTCTGCAGGACATGGGCGGACGATGGCGATTACTATCTTGAACTTTGTGTGCCGGATGATAAGGACAAGAGCATACTTACCGTTGTTCAGGGGCAAGCCGTTTGCTATGGCGATAAGCTTTATTCATGCCTGGCGAATGGGTCGGCCTCTGTCGTGGACTGCAGTCTGGGAGGCGGGCGTTGCGATACCAGTGCATGCGTTTATCCGGCATGTACGATCGACAGGACACCGATTTGCTTTGGCCCCAAAGGCGATGCCATGCTCGTGTGCCAGGTGGGAAGCAATGGCGTGGTGGAAGGTATTGAACAGCGATCCATCCACTGCGATGCCCAGGGCAATTGCCAGGTGTGCGTGGATGGCGCTTTGACCCCCTGGCCATAATTTTCTTTTTTATGCGGGGGAGCCAGCTCCCCCACACCCCCTGCGTGCCTCCCCTTTAGGGGAGGTGTCGGCGAAGCCGACGGAGGGGTGCACGTATCGCTTGTGGGTGGAGGCAAAGTGTATCGTTTGTGGCCACATGCCCTGCATTGCGAGCAAAGAAGAGGCAGCCTTCTTAAGCTGAAAACACTTTAAATCGTTACATGCTGTAAGATGGTGTATGTTTTTTCGTCTGTACGTCCTGTGCGGATGGTCTACAATGTGTCCGCGTTTGTGGCGGGTGAGTTTTTGTTTGCCCGTTTTTCTTACCCTAATCCAAGTGAGTGTGTTTGTTCGATGACGACGATTCAATCTGTCCAGACTGAGCTGCAAGAGATCATCGCCGCTGCCTGCCGGGGCTTGGGCGGCACCGAGATAGCGGCTTCGTCGGTGGCACTGAGCCCCGTGCCCGAAACTTCGTTTGGCGATATTGCCATGGCCTGTTTTGCACTTCGCGGAAAACTGTTGGGTTTGCCCGAAGGTTTGCGCAACAATCCGGCAGCCATCGCCAAAGCGCTGGCCGAAGCACTGGCCGAGTGCGACCGCTTTGAGGAGGTTCGCGCTGAGGGACCATATGTCAACATGGCCTACAAGCCAGCGTGGCTGTCGCGCATTGTGCTGGGTGAAATTCTGGCTAAGGGTGACCATTTCGGTGACATGCCCAGGAGGCACGAAAAGATTGTCATAGAGTTTTCCGGACCGAACACGAATAAACCCCAGCATCTTGGGCACCTGCGAAACAACGTCATTGGGGAGTCGATGTCGCGCCTTTTGGACAAGGCGGGCTACGATGTGGTTCGCGTCAATATCATCAACGATCGGGGCATTCACATTTGCAAGTCGATGCTCGCCTATATGCAGCATGGCGAGGGGGCTACGCCTGCTTCGACCGGGATAAAGGGCGACCATCTGGTGGGCGGGTTTTATGTTCGGTTCGAACAGGCCTTCCAGGAAGAATTTGGGGCGTGGCTTGGGAGCGATGACGGCCTGGCGACATTCGAAGTTTGGAAGGCATCCGATGCGGGGCAGAAGGTACAAAAAGCCATCGACGCCTACGAAGCCTTGCCTGCCGAAAAGAAGAAATCCAAACCACCCGCCGATTTGCCGTCCGCCTTTAGGGCCGCCATCAAGGACAGGTACTTTAACGAAAAGAGTGCGCTTGGGCGTGCCGCCACCGCTCTTCTGGTTCGCTGGGAAGACGGCGATGAAGAAGTTCATGCGCTCTGGCAAAAGCTCAATGGCTGGGTTATCGATGGTTTTCTCGAAACTTACCAGACTCTGGGCATCACGTTCGACAAACTCTATTTCGAAAGCGAAACCTACAAGCTTGGCAAGGATTGCATTGCAGAAGGTTTGGCGCACGGCATCTTTCATCGGCTTGCCGATAATGCCGTGGCCTTCGACCTGAACCAGATGGGGCTCTCAGGCGATAAAATCGTCCTGCGCGCCAACGGCACGAGCGTTTATATCACCCAGGATATTGGCACGGCCATTGAGCGTTATCACGATTTCGCCTATGATCGCATGATCTACGTCGTTGCCGACGAACAGAACCACCACTTCCGCGTTCTGTTTGGTATCCTTGCCAAATTGCGCGAAGATTTGGCAAACCGATTCGAGCATCTCTCCTACGGCATGGTCACTTTGCCCAGCGGCCGCATGAAAAGCCGTGAAGGCACAGTTGTCGACACCGATTGCCTTATCGAAGAGATCACCGGGCTCGTGCGCGAAGTCATGGAAAACAAATCGGATCGCGAGCACTATGCCGAAGCCGACGAAACCGAAATCGGCCACCGCGCAAAAACCATCGCCCTGGCCGCCGTCAAGTACTTCCTCCTTGATGTCACGCCCGCATCATGGATGGAGTTTTGCCCCCACCGTTCGATTGATTTGCAGGGACGCACCGGCGCCTACTGCCTCATGAACTATGCACGGACGCGGTCCATCCTGCGAAAGGCCGGTTATGTGCCCGCCGAGCTCGGCGAGGACACCTTTGCTGCCCTCAAGACGCCCCACGAAAAGCGCGTCCTCCTGACACTCATGCGTTTCGGCTCCACCCTTCAATGGGCGGCGGAGAGCCGCGATCCCGCCAAACTCGCCGAATTCCTCTTCCATCTGTGCAAATCTTTTGCCTTCATCTTCACCGACAAAACCGGACACCCCATCCTGACCTGCGACTCGGCTGCCACCAAACGTGCGCGCCTGGCACTCGTCGATGCGCTGGGGCGCGTTCTCAAAATCGGCCTCAACCTTCTCGGCATTGATATCCTCGAAGAGATGTAAAGCGCCTTTGGGTAACGGTGCTATTGGCTGTGCCAATACGCACCGCGTGGCCGCGCTGTCTGCGATACGCGCGGCCGCCCGGCTATCGGCCTGCTGTCAGCAGGCGATACGCCGGGCTTGGTGTGCGTTTAAGAGGAGTCCCGGACTCATCCAACTAATAACCAATGCCCAGTGTGACGATGTGCCAGTCATGAGGGTTAACCTGGTGAAATGTGTAGTCGAGACGCAACTTCAGCCCATGCCAGGAGTCTCCGAGAGCATAGCTTACTCCCCCGCGCAAACGCAGTTCACGCGCAAATGAAAAAGGCGAAAAAGGCGTTGTCGCACGATCTTTTGCGCCAAATGCCCAGCTGGGTTCCGCCATGGCATACACAGCGATATCGTATGTCGGGTTGAGCCACACGCCAAACGTAAGCGGTACCCCGGCGCCAGGGGCGACGTGATCATCGCGTGACTTGCTTTTCGTCGACTTATAGCTGTCGACCATGATACCGGAAGCAATAAAGAAACTAAAGATGCGCGAGCCAACCCCCAGACCGAGTTTCATGCCGAGCGAGTAGTGGAAGAGCGCGTCTGGGACAGAGCCGCCGATCTCACTCCACACTTCATAGAACCCAGTGAGGAAGTTTTTGCCATAATACATGCCCAGATAGTCCATTTTCAGGGAAACGACATCACTGCCGCCCATGCTGCGGTGATAGCGCAAAGCATATCCGCTCATCCCTGCCCTGCGTTCCCTTGCCTCCGCCCTCGCCTCCGCCATCGCCTCTTCAACCTCTTTTGCCCACCTCGCCTCTGCCTTCGCCTTGTCCTCTGCGGCTGTCTGATAACAGCGCTGCTGTTCTTCTGCCGCTGTTTGCCAACAGCGTTCACGTTCCTCGCCCTGCGGAAGCTGACAACAAGGCCTTGGTGAACGGCAGCACGTCCGAAATTTCAAATCGCATTCCCACGTTTCTGCCACCTCTCTAAAACAATTTTTCTGTTCGATGGCCATCTCAGCCATCATATTTTCGATCATCGTTCGAATGCAGCGCTCCTGTTCTTCTGCCACTGTTTGCAGACAGTTCCCTCGCTCCTCTGCTGCTATTTGCCGGCAGTTTTCCTGCGCCTCTGCCATCAGGCAATTGGTCTGCTCCTCAGTTGCCGCTGCCAGCATTTGTCCACAGTTTTCCTGTTCCTCCTCAGCTGCTGCCTGACCGCAGAGAAACAGCAACCACAATCCCATAAAAGCTGCTAACCATCTTGTACGTGTCATAGAAAACCTTGTAACCCCATGTTAGCCAGGAAAAAAGATTCCATTCAAATTAATGTCACACAATTGGCATTTATGACAAAAAAATAGTCTTTCTCTTGACACATCCGATGAAAAACAATAGTTCGCAACTCGGTTGCATATAACTGCAACTCAGTTGCGAGTTGTGTGAGATGGACTTATATCATTACCGCCGATGATTGTTCGTGGCAGAATTGGAAATGAGGTTTGGTATGAAAAAACTTTTGAAAAGCGCATTGATTTTGTGCTGTCTGACGGCCTGTGACAGCTCTCAGGATCTTCGGGAAGAGCGCCTGCCTCAAGATGAAATTTATAGCATTGGCGTCTATTTGGATGAATCTCTGCAGAATACAATTGATGTGCGGGCACTTGAGGCAGATATTCTGACGGTACAAATCGGAGGGAAAGAAACGAGCGTGCTGCCGGTTTCGCGCATCATTCAGGCAGCCATGCCAGATCTCGACACCGAATCTAAACTTGATGCCTACCTTGAAAAGCATCTTTGCGATTATGAATCGGGGAGTGATGGTTTCAGGCCGTCATCAAGGGGCGACCGATGTCCCCCGGTATCGTGTCTGTACACAAAACTCAGCTATTTCAGTCTCGACTCGGCGAACCTCATTTATGACGACGGCGCACCCGATAACCTGTCCGTGGGCTGCTATTCCGTCACTTCACTCAAGAAAGTTCTGCTTTTGACGAATTAATTCATATCCCACAAGCAATGCGCACATCCCCCCGGCTTTCAGCCCCCCCCTTGAAAGGGGGGCAATTGCAGGGGGTGTGGGGGAGCAATGCTCCCCCACGAAAAAAAGAAAGTGCGTTAAAGATGGATTCTCGCGCCCACGGTCAGGTTGAAGCCGGGTTCGGGATAACCGAAGGTTCTGGCGTAGTTGTAGTCCAGCAGGTTGGATGCCCGTATGTAGGCGGAGAATGATTCGTGCTGCCAGGCGACTTCGGCATCCAGGAGGAAGATGGCACCCAGCCAGACAGGGTTCGAAAGTCTCTGGACTTCGGTGCGCCGTTTGGATTCGTATTGCCCTGTGAGGCTGAGTGTGAGCGAGGGCAGGGGGCTGTAGCTCAGAATGGCGCGCAGGTTGTGTGCAGGGCGATCGTTCAGGACATGATCGGCGGACAAATCGTAGGCGTACAGGTAGCCATAGGCTGTTTCGAGTGAGAGGCCGTACCAGGAGCCAAGCAGAAGGGTGGTATCAAGGCCTGCGAGACGGGCTTCGGCGATGTTGTAGGCCTGCCTGATGCCGTCGATGGTTCTGATGGCAATGATGTCGCGCACTTCGTGATTGTAACCGGTGACGGACAGGCTCATTTTCGAGAAGGGGCGCCAGCGTATCTCGCCAGAAACGTTCCACGACACTTCGGCGTTGAGGGGGATTTGGACCGAGGCGCTATTTGGGAGTCTGTCGAACTGCTCCTTAAGGGTGGGCATTCGAAGCCGTCTGGCAACGCGCAGGCCAAAACCGAGTTTGGGGGAGAAGGCGTAGTCTGTTCCGAAGCTGAAGCCGCCATTATACAGGCTCTGCATGCGGAATTCCGTCGTTTTGGCATTATTGTGGCTGCCGAGTTCAACGTTGCCGGTGGCATGGCCAGATGCAAAGAGGCGAAGATTGTGACGAAGCTGCCACGTTACCCCGGGGCGGATGTCGAACATAAGGCGGCTGGAATCCGCAACCGTGTTTGTCACAGGGTGGAAAGTATCCGTAACGGCTTCGTGTTGTTGATAACGCATTTCGGTGCGCAATTGGGCGTCGAGGAATCCGGCGGCACCCAAATCCCAGGTCATGGTTGAGAGGTCGATCTGGAAACCGTAGTCGTCATCACGCCAGACGGAGGTCGAGGCTGCGGGCAGCGTTTGAGTCGACCGATCGGCATTGTCGAAGGCTCTGAGCGTGTTGCCCTGGTTGACGAACCAGACTTGTGCCTGACCAAAGAGGCAGCGCGAAGCAAAGCTGAGCTCTGTGCTCACAAGCGTGATGTGCCATTTTGTAAAACGCCAGTAGCGGTAGTTTTCTGTATCAATGCCCGTGGGAACGCCGCGCGGTGCCTGGGTGTGTCCGGCTAAAAACTTCCATTCTCCCCAGTTGCCAAGCTTTCGCGAAAGACTGCCAAAGGCGTTGACGCCCCGTTTGTCGCTGGCATCGCGCAAGCCGCCATCTTCCTGAGCTGTGGGGGTAAAGCTGCGTGAAAGTCTAAAACCCTCGGAGTAGTTTCCGCCAGCCGTGGCCACCCACGACCAGGGGCCGTGTTGCATGCCATGCATCAACGCACCCACTGCACCGGTAAGATTGATTTCGAGGGCGGCCTCCAGAAGAGAGGGGGCAATTGGGGTAAATTCAATACCGCCGCCCATACCTGTGGCATCTGTCGGTCCGGCATCGGCAAAGCGAATCTGGCCGGCGCCAATCCAGTTTGCAGGGATGGCATCCAGTCCCGTCATGCCGTCGTAGCCCGTGTCCAGCGGTATGCCCGCAAAGCGCACGCTGAGCTGGCGCATCTCAAAGCCGCGCACGATAACCTGGCGCGTGCCCTTGCTTGAAACGTCGCCGTAGACATTGGGTGTGCTCTCAAGCAAATCGTTGATCGAGAGCGCTTGTGGACGGCCAAAAGTCTGTGCAAACAGCGGTTTGGACGACGGTTGTGCGGCAATGCCTTTGGCATGAACTTCGACGATGTCGAGCTCCAGAACTTTTGCTGAAGCAGTGTCTTCATCGTCAAGGATGAGCACGGTTCCGGCAGATGATGTATCACCAAAGGCCTGCCCAGGCATGATGAGGCCTGCACTCGCCAGGGCGGCGCACAGAAACACGCGTGATGGTTTCATGATAAACGGTGTGCCTCAGGCATGCCATCCCCATCGACAGGTTCATTTTTACTGTCATGGCAATCGGGGCAAATTCCCAAGACCAACATTTGTTTGTGGCTGACCACAAAGCCTTCGGGAACCTCAATGCGCGGCATGCGATCGCCCTCCAGGCACCACATGGTACTGCATCGTTCGCACATAAAGTGCGGGTGCCCTCCAGGACACCCGGATAACGATTTGCCATGGTCGCAAAAACGCCAGACGCCATCTGTCCCCTGAACCTGGTGAATGAGCGATGCCTCAGCAAGCACGCCAAGTACCCGATACAGCGTCACGCGATCGATGCGATGGGACGACACGCGCGCCAGAAGCTCATGGTGTGACAGCGGGCGAGCCTCCGACGACAAAGCTTCCAGCACGCAAACGCGGTGATCTGTGACGCGAACGCAGGCACGGCGGAGCCTTTTTCGGGCACAGCAACTGTCTGTCTGAATTTTCGGCTGAGACACAGAACCTCCAATATGCAACTCAGTTGCATGTTTAAATCGATATCGCCGCAGTGTCAAGTGCCTTTGGGAGAATTGCAGCCTCCTGCAATGCTTCGTATGACTTGGGATGGGATGTACACAGTCTGCAGGGGCGTAGCATGCTACGCCTCTGCGTTGACGATTTTTTTGTTCAAGGGGGCAGACAAGCGGGTCTGCCCTGGCATAAATCTATTTATTTACACTTCATCCTTGCCATCGTGGATGAGGACGACACCGATGCTGCTGTCAGTCACGATGCGCTGATCGATGCATACACCAGCCGATTTTGATTTGTCTGCGTTCTCTGCCTGGATGCACTTGATCTGACTTTGGGCGCCGATAGTGGCATCAAATTCGCCATGTGCCCGGCAGTCGCTGTCTGCTTCGCAGGCGGGAAGGCAGATGCGCACGTCGAGCGTTGCCGTGTGCGGATTAGTGGCGGAGATCGCCACAGCGATGTTCATATTGAAGCTGGCAAGCACGTTTCCGCCGGGGCAGGATGTAAAGCTGTCGACTTTGCTATAGTCGCCAAACTCTGCCATGCCGCAGATGTATTCGGCGCCCGTACACTTGGTCATCACGAGCGTGCACAGACCATTGGGGAAATAGATGGCAGGATATATGTTGTTTTCGCGTTGGTCGGACGAACGGAAACAGCTGCGAAATGCGCCGTTGAGCGCTTCCGGCACGTTGTCGCAGCCAATGACCCTCGGCTGCTCGGGTCGTTCATAGCCCGACATGCTGCAATTTTGACCATAGCAGAAACACGCATCACCTATCTCCTGCCTGGAGTTCTTCATGAACGCATCATCACGATAATACTCGCCAATGGCGCAGCCATTGACAAGGTAATTGATGATCTCTGTCTTATCGGTGAGATTCCATTTTTTATCTTTGAAATCGACATGCCTGCACCCCTCAGCATAGCCCGGTTTCCCTTCGTTGCCTTTTGGATCGTTGTTGATAGGTTCAGACTCATCCTCGTTGCAGCCTGCGAAGGAAGCGGCAAAGGCAAGGGTAGTCAGGGCGAGGAAAAGACGACGGAAACCTATTTGCATAAAAACTCCGATTGAAGAGACGATGATGCTGCAACGATGTGTACGTGCATCGGTGAGATAAGGTGCGCGCACGGCGCAATACCGCCCCAAAACGCGATGGCGTGCGAATTATTCATTGTGAGTGCGGGGATCACGCCAAGGACAAGCAATCAAGCGAGGATGCGCGCAATTATTCATCGCGGATGCGGAGAGCACCATCTCTGTTGACGCAATCGTTTACGGCTTGAGCTTATATCCCAGGAAGAGAAGGCCGAAATAGAGTGTGGAAATCAGGAAAAGCATGAAAAAGATGACGGCAAGGGCGGGCATGTTCGTTACTGGCAACAACCTTTCCCTTGCCGTCACTTCGCAGCCTCGGCGAACGACTGCACTGTGATCATCCTGGCCTTGTCTGATGCTTTTGAGCTGTACTTGCGTTACTGTGGTGCCCTGTTTGGACATAACTTTATTCAGGTCGTTTATTATGCTTCTGCTGAGCTCATCCTGTTCAGTCAAACAGCTTTCAAGGTCAAGGGAACGAAAAAAGTTTTCCAACTGCGACTCTGTTGTCTGACACGTGCTGATCACGCCTTCATCAATGTTATGCCTGCAATGGGCTGCGTATGTTCTGGGATCGAATATCTCAGCAGTGACAAGCACATCGACCAGAACAGTCACATTATCACTGGTGGTCACTGGTTTTAGCTCAGCATCAAACAGCAATGCCTCCGGAACACGAAGCTCTGCACGGCGTTTGCTTAATGTTGAATAGACGAAACTACCAAGCAAAGCAGTGGGGGGCAGAAGAATGAGAAAGAGGAATAAGTGGCCAAGTGCCATATCAGCAGCGCGATTATGCGCCAACACCATTATCAGACTCATGTCGAATGCCTCTTCACATAAGGGAGTGATTGGTAAGGGGACGGCGAAGTCCACGTGCAGGCCAATTCAGTATCCCCCTCGTAAATTATGTCAGAATAAGGGCATGTTGTGACGAGAAAATTGTCACAAGAGGCAATATTTCCTACTTGAGAGGGCATCGCAGATAAAACCCAATCCCGCAGTGGCGTAGCGCGCTACGCCCTTACAGAGTGTGCACATCCCACCCACAGGGCAGTCGCACCAGCGGGGCGTTGCGGGGCCGGCGATTGAGGCCCCGCAAAGGGGGTAGCCGCGTATCGGCCACGCCCCCTTTCACAAAGGGGGTGGCGCCGCAGGCGACGGGGGATTGTGGCCGATAGCGGCGCAGGGGGCGTTGCCCCCACTAGAAGATTTCTTCCTGAGCGGTATGTTCTTCGTCGCGGAAGGTGATTCTGACCAGTGTGCCGTTGGGTTTGTTTGGGCAGAGGCGCAGCTCGCCGCCCAGGCGCATGATGATCATGGCTGTGCGCGTCAGTCCGAGGCCTTTTTTGGGGGGCCATGTGCTGAAAAATGGCTCCATGACGTGGGGAAAGACATTGGGGGCGATGCCGCAGCCGGTGTCGAGGATATCGAGAATGACGAGATTTGGGTGAGCAAAGGCGCGCAGTGTGATGGCGTGGTCGGTGGTTTCCGGCGTGGCTTCGATGGCGCGGATGGCATTGAGAAGCAGTTCGTGGATTGCCTGCCACAGGAGCGTATAGTCTGCGTGGACATTTGGCAGGGCGTCCTCGACGTGGATGCAGACTCTGGCGATGGGTTCGAGCCGGCTGCTGTTGTAGTTGCAGACGTTTTCGAAGAGGTGGCGGATGCTGACGCTGGAGGGGGCCATGTCGGGACGCCTGCAGATGTCTGACAGAGCGCGCAGATCCTGGATACTTTGTGCCATCATTTCGATGTGCGAAAGTGCCTGCGTCATGGGTGCGGCCATGGCCTGATATTTCTGTTCAACGTAGTGGTTTCGCAGCTGTGCGAAGACCTGCAGCAAATCGACGGTGGCCTGTTGAAGGTGGCCGACGATGCGGGTATCCACGACGCCCATGCGTTCGTAGTGCTGAATTTCGCTGTGTGTGTAGCCGGTGCGATGCGTTTCGATGACCATCGACAGAAATTGCGCCACCTGAAGCATGGTGTCGGCATCGTGCGTTTGGAAGTAGTTTGGTTTTGATGAAACGAAGATCAGAAAGCCATAAGGATAGCCATTGAGTGCGAGAGGCACGGCAGCCATCGCGTTAAATTTGGCATTGAGTGTCAGATCGACGTAGTCTGGCAACAGGGTATCGCGCTGCGCGATGATGGCCTTTTCGCCGACGAGAAGCTCGGACAGCGCAGGGGTCATATTCAGGTGGGCGTCTTTTATGTGGGAAAGAAGGCCAAGCGCTGACAGAAAGCGGATGCCACCGCCGTCGATGCAGGCGATTGCGGCGCCTTCACAGCCATAGAGCCCTTGAAGCGTCAGCGTCAGGGGCCAGGCGATGTCGTCGAACGACTGCATCGTCCTGACCAGGACGAGGATCTTTTGATAAAGTGCGTGGATCTGTGCCTCTGAGCGCGGCGCCGCGCATTCGCCCTGAGACGGTGAATCGAAATACATGCAACCTCCAAAAGACAGAACCTGATCGGGCTTGCGCCCGATACACATCAAAATACCCCATTGACGCCGCGTTGCAAAACAAAAATGTTCGCGTTGCGGTGCACCTCAAAAACCGCTCATGGAGCGGGCAAAACCTCCGAATCCGACGGCGGTTGGCTCAGCGCTTCCCAGCGGGCAAACAGCCCTTCCACGTAGGCGCGCGACTCGTCTTCCTTGTCCATGGTGGCGCGATTTAAACTTTGCACTTCGACGCTGACCCATTCGTCATCCAGCTGCAGGATGATGAATCGGTTGGATATGCGTTCGATGTGCCTGGAGCCTTCGGTTTTTTCGCCCCTTACCTCATAGCCCACGCGCAGGCCGCCCGAAACGATGGGCACAATTTGCCAGGACAGGTCAAAGGCAATGCTCATGATGTAACGCATTCTCACGTGGAGTACATACACGGTGAGCTCTGGCGTTTCGCTGAGTCCGCTCTGATCGAAGTCGTTTGTCATGTGGAGTGGGCCGATGATCTGAGGCGTGATCAGATCGCCATAGATGGCGTCGAGTGATCGGCGAAAAAAGGCCCTTCCCTCGACCCAGACACCGTTCTCTTTGCCGCTTGCAATGTTGTAGGCAGCATAGCCTGTGGCCGGTTTTTCCGGCCATTGAACGCGCGTGGCCAGGGGGGACAGAGAATGGGCGTCGATGCCCACAAGCGCATCCCCTTCGTCAAGGAGGCTCGTAGGCGGCACAATGCCTGTCATGTCGATCGTCGTGACGTCCACGACCTGAACTGTTGTTGTGGCGCACCCGGCACCTGTCAGTGCCAGGCAGAGCAGCCATAGAAATGAATTCCAAATGTGCTTTGGCATGATCGTTCTCCGATTGCACTCATGCAGTGCGTGTCAGGTCCAGGGGGAGGGGCGCAATGCCCTGGCGTGACAGATAGATGACTTCTGCCTCAAGTGCGATATTGAAAGTTCGAAAAACGGTCTTGGCAATGAGCTGTGCCAGTTCGATGACGTCGGTGCTCGTTGCGCCCTGGCGATTGATGATGGCGAGGCTGTGAAGTCCGCTGATGCCCGCCCCCTTGTGGATGTAGCCTTTTGAGAATCCGGCTTCTTCGATCAGCCATGCTGCCGAGAGTTTTATGCCATCGGCGACCTGATACGTGGGAACGGATTTGCGAAAGCGCTGCATATAGGCCGAATTGATTCGCGTGGCTTCGCCCTGGCTCACCACGGGGTTGACAAAAAATGAGCCCACGCCATGCGAGTCGACAACATCTTTGTCGTAGCACATGCCTTTGGCTCTGCGGGTTTCGAGGATGCGTTCACGCAGATCCCGGGCAGAGGCGGGCGGGGTTGCCGCAAGTTTTTTGAACCCATGGGCGATGCAGGCCTCGGAGGCTTTTTGTGCATCAAAGGGGTTAAGCTCAAGGGTGATGCTGACGATGACGAGGCGGTTGCTGGCGTGCTTGAGGGCGGTTTGCCGATAGCCAAAGGCCATGTCTTGTCGGCAAAGGCTGACGATTTCCAGGCTGTCACAGTCAATGGCCTGGGCGGAGACAAAGCAGTCGGCAATTTCCTGGCCGTAGGCACCGATATTCTGCACAGCGGCGCCGCCTGCGGTTCCGGGAATGCCGCTGAGTGCTTCGATGCCGCCTAAGTTTTTGTCGCAGCTCATGGCCACGACATCATCAAAGTTGGCGCCTGCGCCGATTGACACATGAACGCAGCCGTTTGCCTGGGTGGTCCAGACCGCGTCCGCCATGCACGGCCGAATGACCAGGCCATCAAAGCCTGCGCTGTCGATGAGAAGGTTGCTTCCGCCCCCCAGGATAAAAACGGCCAGTTTTTCATCTTTGGCATATTGGAGCGCTTCGAGAAGCTCATCTGTTGTTGCCGGTTCGGCAAAACAGCGAGCGTTTCCGCCGATGCCAAGCGTCGTGTACTCTGCCAGTGTCACATCTTTGCGTATTGTCAGTCCCATGCCTTCCTCCATAATTTTTGTTTTTTTACGCGGGGGAGCCAGCTCCCCCGCACCCCCTGCAATGCTGCGCATTGCCTGTGGGAGGGAAGAATGGACATCGCACATCGTTTCCGCAGCATTCTCAGTCGATACTTAATGCTGATCCTCTCAACCCAGAGCAAAACAACCAATGCATCATAACACGCAATGGCAGCAGCTGAAAACGCTCTAAAGCAGTCCAGTCTTATCCTTCAAAGCGTTTTCAGCTTAAGTTACTGCATTCCCTTTGCTCGCAATGCAGAGTATATGACCATAAACAATAGCATTTCGCACTTCACCCACAAGCGATACGTGCATCCCCCCGGCTTTCAGCCACCCCCCTTGAAAGGGGGGCAATCGCAGGGGGTGTGGGGGAACTTGTTCCCCCACATAAAAAATGCATATCAGACCGCCGTCACCTGCTGGACAATTTCCTGTGCCTGAAGCTGAATGTGTTCCAGATGCGATGTGCCGATAAAGCTCTCGGCGTAGATCTTGTAGATATCCTCTGTGCCGGAGGGGCGCACTGCAAACCACCCCGATGGCGCGGTCACCTTGAGGCCGCCGATGGCGGCGCCATTGCCTGGAGCATGTGTCAAAACCTGATCGATTTTTTCACCTGCCAGTTCGTCGAGATGGATACTGTCTGCCGACAGGGCACCCAGGAGTTTTCGCACGCGGGCATCTGCCGAAGCCTCAATGCGTCCATACGACGAGCTGCCATGGCGTTCGACCTGGGCCTGATGGCGCGCATCGGGCGCAAGCCCCGTCTTCGCCGTCATCTCGGCAGCCAGCAGGCATGGGATGATGCCGTCCTTGTCTGTCGACCATACGCTGCCGTCCAGACACAGGAACGATGCCCCCGCCGATTCTTCGCCGCCAAAACCGAGCCACTTGCCAAACAGCCCATCGACGAACCACTTGAACCCTACGGGAACTTCGTACACCTGACGTCCCAGACCTTTGGCGACGCGATCGATGAGTGCACTGGATACCAGCGTCTTGCCCACCATCATGTCTTTGCCCCACATCGAACGTGTCGAATACAGGTATTCGATCATGACGGCCAGGTAGTGGTTTGGGTTCATCAGCCCGGCGCGCGTCACGATGCCGTGGCGGTCGCCATCGGGGTCGTTGCCGAAAGACAAATCGAAACTGTCTTTGAGGTCAATCATCGACGCCATGGCATAGGGCGAGGAGCAGTCCATGCGGATTTTCCCATCGTGATCGCATGTCATGAATCCGAAGGTGGCGTCGAAACAGGGTTGCGTGACCGTGAGATCCAGTTTGTAATGGCTGGCGATGCGAAACCAGAAATCCATCGTCGCCCCGCCGAGCGGGTTGACGCCAAGACGAAGCCCGGATGCCGAGATGGCGGCCATGTCGATGATTTTCGTCAATCCCTCAACATAGGGCATGACAAAATCTTTTTGCGCAATGAGGGGGTGGCGCAGGGCGGAATCCAGAAGTACGCGTTTGACCCCGGCATTGTTCTCGCGCAAAAGGGCATTGGCGCGCTGCTCGATCCATTTCGTCGCTGCCGTATCGGCAGGCCCCCCCGTCGGCGGGTTGTACTTAAATCCGCCATACTGCGGCGGATTGTGTGACGGCGTGATGACGATGCCGTCGGCACTCTGCGGAGCATCTGGCGCCAGGCCCGCGTTGTGCGAAAGAATGGCATGGCTGATAACCGGTGTCGGTGTGTAGCCAAGATCCGTTTGAATCACGACGTTCACCCCGTTGGCGCACAGCACTTCGAGCGCCGTCAGAAAGGCCGCCTCACTCAGGGCATGGCTGTCCATGCCGAGATACAGCGGTCCGCCAATGCCGTGCTTTGAGCGATACTCTGCCACCGCCTGGCTGATGGCCAGGATGTGTGCCTCGTTAAACGATCCTTCGCTCGATACCCCCCGGTGCCCGCTCGTTCCGAACGATACCAGCTGACTGGCATCCGAGACGTCGGGCCGCAGCGCATAATACCGTGCCATAAGCCGCGGGATATTCTCCAAATCGCGTGGATTGACCTTCTGACCTGCCTGTGCATGAATTGCCATACGCCACTCTCCTCTTTCTGCGAGTCTTTTGTGGGGGAGCATTGCTCCCACACGCCCCCTGCGATACTTCGTATCGCTTGTGGATAGAGGGCGGAATGTATCGTTATTGGCCAGAATTGTCACTTTTTGTGATGGTTTTTCGCCTGTCGTGACAGAAAATTTTAGAACTCGACAGCCGTGCATTGCCTGTGGAGGAAGATGAGATACATTTTTGTCGCGCCCTATTCTAGCCTGCGGCTCGAATACGGGCTGCGGCGCCGGCTATTTCGCTGTCGCTCAATACGCCCGCGCTTTGATGTCCTGCCTTGAAAAATGGCGCTTTTTGTGGTCTACAATGCCTCCCCATCCCTGATGGATTGGGGAGCACAATGAGCAGCAAGGCTCTTCCCCTGTTTGCAATGCAGGATATGCAGCCACAAACAACACACTTTGCCACCTCATCCACAAGCGATACGAAGTATCGCAGGGGGTGTGGGGGAACTGGTTCCCCCACATAAACAAAACTAAAAAAATAAGAGTATACGCCGCCATGTCAAGCCAAGCTACCATGATTAAATCCATCCACGAGGATCGCATTGCTGCCGGGTCGTCCGTCATCGTTGAGGGCTGGGTTCGCACCCGGCGCGATTCGAAGGCTGGCCTGTCCTTCATTCATCTTTCTGATGGCACCTGCTTTGCGCCCCTGCAGATCGTTGCCGAAGCATCGCTCCCGAACTACGATGCCGAGATCAAGCACATCACGAGCGGCTGTGCTTTGCGCGTCGAGGGCAGACTCGTTGCCTCCGAGGGCAAAAACCAGGCCTTCGAAGTGGCTGCCACCAAGGTCGAAGTCGTGGGCTGGGTCGAAGATCCCGATGCCTATCCCATCCAGCCCAAACCCCATTCGAGAGAATTTTTGCGGGAGGTCGCGCACCTGCGCCCCCGAACCCAGCTTTTTGGCGCGGTCGCGCGGCTGCGGCATGCCCTCTCGATGGCCGTTCAGCGCTTCTTCGACGAGCGTCAGTTTTACTGGATCCACACGCCCATCATTACGGCCAGCGATACCGAAGGCGCTGGCGATCTCTTTCGTGTCTCCACCCTCGATTTTGCCAACATCCCCCGCACGGCCGCTGGCGACGTCGACTACAGCCAGGACTTTTTCGGCACACCAGCGCACCTGACCGTTTCAGGACAACTCAACGTCGAAACGTACTGTACCGCTCTGACGCGCGTCTACACCTTCGGCCCCACCTTCCGCGCCGAAAACTCCAACACGCGCCGCCACCTCTCCGAATTCTGGATGGTCGAGCCCGAAATCGCCTTTGCCGATCTTCATGACGACGCAGCCCTGGCCTGGGACTTCCTGCGCTACATCTTCAAAGCCATCCTCAATGAACGCGCCGATGATATGGCCTTCTTTGCACAATTCGTTGACAAAGACTGCATCGCTCGCCTGGATCGCCTCATCCAGGCCGATCTTACCCTTATGACCTACACGGAAGCTATCGACCGGCTTGCCAAAACAGGGCAGAAATTCGATTTCGGCGTGCGTTGGGGCATGGATCTGCAAACGGAACACGAACGCTGCCTGACCGAAAAAATCGTCGGCGGCCCCGTTGTGGTCATTGATTATCCCAAAGACATCAAAGCTTTCTACATGCGCCTCAACGATGACGATAAAACCGTCGCCGCCATGGACATCCTCGTTCCCGGCATCGGCGAAATCATCGGCGGCAGCCAGCGCGAAGAACGCCTCGAACAGTTCGACCGGCGCCTCGACGCACTTGGCCTCGACAAAGAAGCCTACAGCTGGTACCGCGACCTGCGGCGCTACGGCACCGTCCCGCACGCAGGCTTCGGCCTCGGCTTCGAGCGCGCACTCATGTACGCCACCGGCCTCGACAACATCCGCGATGTCATTCCCTTCCCACGCGCCCCTCGCCAGATCGCTTTTTAGTGCAAAATGTTGGTTTTGTTAAGGGGCGGTCGACCGGGACGGTCGCCCCTACGGGTTTGTTCTGTTCAGCGGCAGGGTCGCCCCTACAGGTTCTGTACCTGCACACATTTTACCCAACCTTGCGAATCTGCTTCAGCAACGTTACATGTCTCTCACTCCCCCCTGCAATGCCGCAGGCATTGCAGGGGGGTGTGGGGGAATGGGTTCCCCCACAAAAAACAGACTCAACGGCGCTTGCCATTGCGGTGGCGCTTGGCGTATAAATATCCTGTCATCCTTGTGTGCCCTTCAAACGTTATTCGGAGGTTTAGCGATGTTCAGTGACGACGATAAAAGAAACGATATCAGCAAAGATGCCAATCAGGATCAGAATGCTCCCAACGACGCACAGGCGGAGCAGGTGACATCGGCACAGGTCGAGTCTGAGCAAAAAATTGACGAAGCCTCGTCTTCTCAGGGCAAACCCCTGGCCGATGTCATCCCGCTTCATGGAGCGCCAGAAGCCAATCCGGCCGTTGCTCTTGAGGAAGTCATCTCGAATGTCAAAACGGCCTTCCGCGACCTGCGTGCCCAGCTTTCGCCTTTGCGTGCCAAGGTTGATGAGGTCATCGGGGCCGTTAAGGAGACTGCGGCTGAAGCTCAGACTCAGGCCAGGAACAATCGGGAGCAGGCCGGGGACGAGGCGGGTGAGGCTGTTGTTGAAGAGAAAAAATCTGGCGACGCAGAGGGTGTGCAAACCAGTGTCAAGGTTGATCCTGCTGTCGGACTTGCGGTTGAGACCGCGCGCGATACTGCCGAGGTCATCAATCTTGCTGTCGAGCGTCTTAAGCGGCGCGGTGTCGAGAAACAAATCAACATCAAAGATGTCGTGTCCAAAGAGTTCCAGAGCTTCGCTGATACCAAGCTCAACGAAGGCGACTATACGGTCGATGAAGATGGCAAGCGGGTGATCACTGTCGACGGCAAGTTCGTCAAGGAACATGCTGCCGAAATCCTGCCTTCTCTGATTGGCGGCGTGGCTCAGTCGCTCTTTGGCGCGCTTTTTGGTGACATCCTCGCAACGCAGGCTGCCACGATGTCCGACGCCAGCAAAGATGCCGAAGCCAAAGCTGCCGAAGTTGCCGATGAATCCGGTAACGATGCCGTGGCTGAAGAAGCCGGTAATGCAGCCGATGTTCACGAAGAGGGCACTGAGGCTGACGATGAAGCTAAGCCCAAGTACCGCGTCCAGTTCGATTTTGCCAAACTGGTTGGCGATATCATCAAAAATGCCAAGCTGACGCCGACGCAGCCCCAGGCGGCGGAAACCGTCACCGATGAAGAAGCCAAAGATGCCATGATTAAGGGGTTCCAGGCGGTCGAAGATGTTCTTAACGGCAAGGAAATTGCCGTCGATGCTGTCGATATCGCCCCCGTCGATGGCCCGGATGCCATCGAACCCATCGACGAAAAGCATGCACGCATTCTGGCGCTTTCGAAGCGTTTCGAAGCGACCATGAGTGCCAAACACGATGCCAGCATCAGCGAGACGGATGGGGAAAATAAGGGAGACGAAAGCGGAGACGAGGAGGAGTAGGGGGGCAATGCGCAGCATTGCAGGGGGTGTGGGGGAACTCGTTCCCCCACATAAAGAAAAAAAATGCGCTAATGCCGTTTGGGTTTGTGGGTATCGGGCCTGTATTTTTTCATGAGTGCCTGGACGAGTGGGGCATTTTCGGGGTCGTGGTATCGGAGGATGGCTTTCTGGCGCGTGCGGTCGGTTTTGCTTTTGGCGCTCCAGATGTTTGGGGTTTGGCCTTCGATGGGCAGGTTTGGGTTGTAGCCTGTGTAGTACATGGTGGTTGCGGCGCTCATGGGTGTGGGGAGGAAATTTTGCACCTGGTCGACGAAGAGTTTTCTTGCGCTGAGCCAGTGTGCCACGTCGAGCATTTCGCGTTCGCCGCAGCCTGGGTGTGAGGCGATGAAGTAGGGGATGATGTATTGTTTTTTTCCGCAGGCTTTGGATTGGGCCATGAAGATGTCGCAGAAGGTGTCGAAGGCTTCGGCTTTGGGTTTGTGCATGAGTTTGAGGACGTTGTCGTTGACGTGTTCGGGGGCGATTTTGAGGTAGCCGCTGGTATGGTATTGGGCCAGTTCGCGGATGTAGTCATGGCTCAGGAGGGCCAGGTCGTAGCGCACGCCCGAGCCGATGAAGAGGTGTTTGACCTGTGGCAGGTTTCGGATGTGCTGGTAGAGCGCCAGGGTGGGTCCGTGATCGGTTTGCATGTTTGGGCAGATTTTGGGGACGAGGCAGGATGGGCGCGTGCAGGCTGCGCACTGGGCAAGATTTTTGGCGCCCATGCCGTACATATTCGCCGAGGGTCCGCCGACATCGCTGATGACTTCTTTGCCTTTTGGGGCCTGGGCGCATATGGCGAGAACTTCGCGCGCGATGCTTTCTTGTGAGCGGCTTTGGATGATGCGTCCTTCGTGTGCGGCGATGCTGCAGAAGGCGCAGCCGCCGAAGCAGCCGCGCATGGCAGTGACGGAGGTTCGGATCATGTCGTAGGCGGGAATGCGTTGGGGGGTGTAGCTTGGGTGGGGTTTGCGCGAGAAGGGCAAGTCGTAGATGCTGTCAATGTCGTGGGTGGTGAGAGGCTCGGGGAGTAGGCCGAGCCAGACTTCCTGGTTTTTGTGACGCTGCACCAGGCCGTGGCCGCCAAGGCGCGTTTCGAGGAGAACCAGACGAGAGGCTTCGGCGAAAGCGCGCTTGTCGCGGGCGACGGTTTCGAAGTCGGGGAGTCTTCGCACATCGTAGGCTGTGCTTCTGCTGGCGCCCATGTCTTCGCGCACGGCGAGTTGTGGCGGCAGGGCGTCGAGGGAGATGCCAATGCCGGGTATGCCGCCGAAGCGTGCGATGGGCCAGCCATACGAGAGTCCGTGTGCGATGGTTTCGATGGCATATTCTCCGCTGCCAAAGCAGAGCAGGTCGGCACCGGCGTCGATGAGGATCGAACCCATGACGCGGTCATGCCAGTAGTCGTAGTGGGCAATGCGCCGCAGGCTGGCTTCGATGCCGCCGATGACGATGGGGAGGGAGGGGGCAAGCCGCCGGCATGTTCTGGCATAGACCTGGAGGGCGCGGTCAGGGCGCGCGCCGGCTTGGCCGCCGGGTGTATACGCGTCGTCGCTGCGGCGTCGTTTGTCGGAGGTATAGTGGTTCACCATCGAGTCCATGTTTCCGGCGCTGATGCCCCAAAACAGGTTCGGAAGACCCAGTGCCAGGTAGTCGGCATCTTTTTGGGGCTGTGCAACGACGCCGACCCGAAACCCTTCTGCGTGCAGGTAGCGTCCTACGATGCCGGTCGAAAACGCCGGATGATCGACATAAGCATCACCCGATACCAGGATGATGTCGCACGAATCCCAGCCCAGGGCATCCATCTCGTCCCGCGTCATGGGCAAGACCTGCGCTGTGCCCAAACGGTGTGCCCAGAATTTTTTATGCGTGTGTATCATGTTTATTTTTATTTTCGTGGGGGAACTGCTCCCCTTTAGGGGGACGCCAGGGGGGGCCGGCGGAGGGGTTCGCGCATTGCTTGTGGATGAGTGCGAAGTGCTTCACTTGGGCCAATCTGCCTGATGAGGCAGACAATGCCCATCTCTACTCAAAAAATATCGCTTTTTGTGATGATTCTGACAAAAAAAGGCGCACCCGGGAGGGTGCGCCTTTGTTGGCTCAATCGTCATGCAACGGAGAGACAAGGGCTAGTTTTCAGCTTCTTCCTTGCCAGCATCCTCTTTGGCGTCTTCTTTTTCGCACTTGGAGGCATTACACTTCACTTCGCATTTGCAGGGGTCACACTTGCAATCTTCGCAGCTGACTTCGCATTTGGAAGCATCACACTTAATTTCGCACTTGGAAGCATCACACTTAATTTCGCACTTGGAGGCGTCACTTTTGGAAGAACCACAGCATTTGGAGGCGTCGCATTTGCAGGGATCGCATTTGCATTCGCTGTTGCCGCAGCAGCTTTTGGCTTCGAAGACGCACTTGTAGAGGATACCTGCGACGATGGCGCCGATGATGGGGGCAACCCAGAAGAGCCACAGCTGGCTGAGGGGCTGGCTGCCGACAAAGACGGCGACGGCGGTCGAGCGAGCGGGGTTGACGGAGGTGTTGGTCACGGGAATGGCGATGAGGTGAATGAGGGTGAGGCACAGGCCGATGGCGACAGGTGCCAGCCCGGCAGGCGCGCGTTTGTCGGTGGCGCCGATGATGACGAGGAGAAAGACGCAGGTCAGGACAGCCTCAATGAGGAAGGCCGAGCCCATGCCGAAGGTTTTGCCGCCAAAGGCATTGAGGCCATCGGCACCGAGCGATTCGGACCAGCCATTGGTGGCGAAAGAACCAACCGTGTTGGCCAGGTCCGGGGCGCCAATGATGATATAAATGACGGTTGCTGCGAGGACACCGCCGGCACATTGGGCGATAATGTAGGCCACCGTGTCTTTGGCGCCCTTAAAGCGTCCTGCTGCGAGCAGGCCGAGCGTGACAGCGGGGTTGAGGTGACAGCCGGAAATATGGCCGATGGCAAAGGCCATGGTCAAAACGGTCAAACCGAAGGCCAGGGCTACGCCAAGATAGCCGATGCCATTGCCGGGCACGTTGCATGCCAGAACTGCGGCACCGCAACCACCGAGAACAAGCCAGAAAGTGCCGATGAACTCGGCTGCTACACGTTTACAAAGACACATAACTATTCACTCCATAGTCTAAAGTTGACCACCACCGAGAACACATGCTTTTTTTTGTTATCATCGTTTCGGTGCCCTGTAAGTGTTTGCGAGGTTAATGTTGAAACTTTTGGTTGTCAATCATCATAGCGCGTGGATTCGAAGAAATTTTAGTTCAAAAATGAAAACGCTCTAGTCAGGCGATTTGAAGTTGTAGACGGGGCGCAGGTGCATGAGGATATCTGCGGTTGGGGTGATTTGTGCGACGATGGAGGCCATGCTTTTGTAGGCCATGGGTGCTTCATCGAGTGTTTTCTGCGAAATACTTGTGCTGAAGATGCCTTGCATTTGCTGGCGGTATTCGTTCATTGAGAGCGTATCGAAGGCTTTGTGGCGGCTCATGAGGCGGCCGGCCCCGTGGGGTGCGGACTGATTCCAGTTGCCATTGCCTTTGCCCAGACAAACCAGGCTGCCATCGCGCATATTGATGGGGATGAGCACGCGTAAGCCGGCGTTTGCAGCAATGGCGCCTTTGCGCATGATCATATTGTCGGTATCGATGTAATTGTGGATTGTCGTAAAGGCGTCGACCTTTGTGAGGCCCATGGCGCTGAGGATGACCTCTACCATGGCCTGGCGGTTAAGGACGGCGAAGCGCTGGACGATCTTCATGTCGTGGATGTAGTCATTGAACAGGCTCCCTGTGGCGTAGGCCAGATGTGTTGGGATGGCTGAGGCGCTGCGTTGGCATTGCTGGATGGCTGCCTGCTGATAGAGATTTGCCACTTCGGTGCCCAGGTGTCTGCTGCCGGAGTGCACCACGAGAAACAGGGCGCCATCGTCGGCGCGCTCGATTTCGATGAAGTGGTTGCCGCCGCCGAGTGTGCCGATGCTGCGGCGTGCGCGTTCAAGCTTGACATCGTCTGCACAGCGAAGGGCCGTGAGATCGATGGCATCATTGAGGGGGTGATGTGTGTCGCGGATCTGGCGCCCCGATGGGATGTTGCGCCGGATGATTTTGTCCAGCCGCTCATAATCGATCTCGCGCTCGGCTATCTGGACCGTTTCCATGCCGCATCCGATATCGACGCCTACCATGTTCGGCACAATCTTGTTGGTAATCGTCATCGTCGTGCCAATCGTGCAGCCCTTGCCGGCATGCACATCGGGCATGACCCGGATTTTGGACGACGAAAAGGCTTCCTGATTGCAGAGCTCCTGGATTTGCTTTGCTGCCAGTTCGTCCAGTACGTCGCAATAGCACAGAGCGGTGTTGTGGCTGCCCTTTATTTCTATCATTGTAGTTCTCCTGGTTTGCATGTGTTTATCGGTATGTGGGGGCGAAACCCCCGCCCTTTTGGGGCACCCCCTTTGTGAAAGGGGGCAAGCCCCCTGCGCCGCTATTGCCGCATGCGGCAATACGCGTCTACCCCCAGAGCGGGGCCTCAGTCGCCGGCCCCGCAACGCCCCGCTTTGGGGGAGCATTGCTTCCCCACCCCCCCTGCAATGCTTTCGCATTGCTTTGGGACAAAAGCTATCGCCTTTAAGCAATCGGCTTTGCCCCTTTGAAGTTTGTTTAATCATTCCCTCCACAGCCTGCGATGCTGTCGCATTGCCATGGGTCAGGCAGTTTTGCCTTTGGGTTATCAGTGTTTTGGCCCTTTGACAATTTTTTTAGAGGTGAACAGTGCCTCCTGTTGACAGCGGTTAAATTTGCAACTAACGATTAAACGTGTGCTTATGTGTTGTGAGTGCATGAGGCAGGAGGTTTGCATATGTGTTGGGAAGGGGATGAGGCGAAGCGTGCAGCGGAGGGAATGTGTGGCGTGACCGTGATCCATGAGGATGTGCTCAGGGTCGTGGGCGGCGGGCTGACGTGTGGGAGAAGGCTTCAGCGTATGGCGGAGTTGTTCAGGGTGATGGGGGATCCGACGCGGCTTACGATCATCAATGCGTTGCTGCTGTCAGAGATGTGTGTGTGTGATTTGGCGGCGTTATTGGAGATGACTCAGCCGGCGGTTTCGCATCATCTGAAGGTGCTGCGCCAGGCGCAGCTGGTCAAATACCGCCGCGACGGGAAAGTTGTGTACTACGCACTGGACGATGAGCACGTTCGCAATCTCTTTTACCAGGCACTGGTGCATGTTTGTGAAGGCAGGGAAGGTGAGTAGGGCGTTTGAAGCGTAGAGGCGATCGTTTCGGTCGCCCGGTGATGGCTGGCTGGGGCGCGCCGCAGCATGCCCGGTTTGAGTCAGGCGTTGCGGGGCGGCAGGGGGGCCAAATGGAAAAGTAGGGGCGACCGTCCTTGGTTGCCCGATAGCTGAGCCCCATTGGAGGTAAAAGTGAGTATCCGCAGGACATATCATTTGGAAGGGTTGAACTGTGCGAGTTGTGCGGCGAAGATTGCCGGGCGAATTCGTGCGTTGGAGGGTGTGAGTGGGGCAGAGGTGGATGTGGCCTCGTCTCGGCTTTGGCTGGAGATTTCGGATGATGCGATGGCAGAGGAGATTGTGCGCCAGGCAAAGGGGATTGTCCATCATTACGAACCGGAGGTGGGGTTTGCCGAAGTGGGTGCGCGGGCGCGCAGCGCGCAGACTGAGGAAGCAGGGGGTGGTATTTGGAAAGAGCGTTTGCGTTGGATCAGCCTTGGTTTGGGTATGATCCTGTTTGTGGCGGGGTTGGTGTGGGGGAGGGAAGCGTTCTGGGGGTTGTGGGTTTTCCTGGCGAGCTATGGGCTGGTGGGCGGCAGGGTGCTGTGGCGGGCAGCTCGGAACATTTTGCGCGGGGAGGTCTTTGATGAACATTTTTTGATGTCGGTGGCGACGATTGGTGCGTTTGCGATTGGGGAGTATCCTGAGGGGGTGGCGGTGATGCTCTTTTATCGGATTGGCGAAGCGTTTCAGGAGATGGCGGTGGGCCGGTCGCGCCGGTCGATTACGGCGATGATGGATTTGCGCCCTGATTTTGCAAACCTCAGGGAAGGGGAGTCGTTTCGGCGTGTTTCGCCGGAGGATGTTCGCGTGGGGGAGGAGATTGTCGTGCGCCCTGGCGAGAGGGTGCCTTTGGATGGCGTGGTGCTGGGGGGGCGATCGACAGTCGATACGTCGGCGCTGACGGGGGAGTCGCTGCCGCGTGAAGTGGAGATTGGGGATGAGGTATTGTCGGGGGCGATCAACAAAACGGGGCTTTTGACGGTTCGTGTGACAAAGGCGTTTGGCGAGTCGACGGTATCGAAGATTCTGGAGCTGGTGCAGAATGCGAGCAGCAAGAAGGCGCGTGCTGAAAATTTCATCACGAAGTTTGCGCGATACTATACGCCGGCGGTGGTATTTTCGGCATTGGCGCTGGCGTTGATTCCGCCGCTCGTGTGGGCAGAGGCTAGTTTTAGCGACTGGACAGGGCGTGCCCTGGTGTTTTTGGTCGTCTCGTGCCCGTGTGCATTGGTGATATCGATTCCGCTGAGTTTTTTTGGCGGGATTGGCGGGGCGTCCCGGCAGGGGATACTCGTCAAGGGGAGCAACTATCTGGATGCACTTTTCGATGTGGATACGGTGGTTTTCGATAAGACGGGAACGCTGACAGAGGGAAAGTTTCGGGTGAGCGGGGTTTATCCTGCGCAGGGCTGGGATGAGGCGCAGCTTATTGAGTATGCGGCGCATGCCGAGAGTGGATCGATGCACCCGATTGCGGCAAGTATTCGCGAAGCCTATGGCGGGGCGATTCGCCATGGCCGGGTGACATCATTTGAGGAAGTTGCTGGCCGTGGGGTGAAGGCTGAGGTCGATGGCCGGGTCGTTCTGGCGGGAGGGGCGAAGTGGTTGTCTGGGGTTTCTGGCATTGAGGAAGGGGTGGCCGGGACGGTGACGCATGTGGCGGTCGATGGGGTTTATGCGGGATATGTGGTGGTTTCGGACAGGGTTAAGGCGGACAGCGTTTCGGCGATTCGCGAGCTCAGGGCTTTGGGGGTGAGGCGCACGGCGATGCTGACGGGGGACAGCTGTTCGGTGGGGGCTTCTGTGGGTGAGGCATTGGGGATCGACGTCGTCGCGTGCGAGCTTCTGCCCCAGCAGAAGGTGGTGCAGCTTGAGGCTTTGCAGGCTGACAAGACGACCCGGGGTGCGCTTGTGTTTGCGGGCGATGGCATCAACGATGCGCCGGTTTTGGCGCGTGCCGATGTCGGTGTGGCGATGGGCGGTATGGGTACGGATGCTGCCATCGAAGCCGCCGACGTGGTACTGATGACGGACGAGCCCTCCAAGATCGCCACTGCGATTCGCATTGCCCGAAAGACGCGTGGGATTGTCTGGCAGAACATCGCCCTTGCGCTTGGTGTTAAGGCGGTGGTGCTGGTGTTGGGTGCCCTGGGCATGGCGAGCATGGCAATGGCTGTCTTTGCCGACGTCGGCGTGGCGCTTATCGCCATTCTCAATGCCATGCGCGCCATGCGCGTGTAGGTAGTTTTTTTGTGGGGGAACGCGTTCCCCCACACCCCCTGCGATACTTCGTATCGCTTGTGGGTGAAGTGGCAAAGTGCATCGTTTGGAGCCACATGTCTTGCATTGCAAACGAAGGTGAAACCATTCGCAGCTCTAAAGCGATCCAGTGCAGGCATGGACGACAATAATCTTGTTTTGGGGATAAGAGCGGTTGCCTTTGAAAATTGTTGTCCCTTTGGTCATTTATTCGCCTTTCAATCATGTGAATCCATACCGCTGTTTGCAGGTCGTTATTCTTTCGGGCCAAAAAAAGTGCGCGAGCGTATCTGGCCAGTGGCCAGATAGCGCGCGCCGCAGCCCGTATCCGGCCCAGGGGTCGGATAGGGCGCGCACCATGCAAGCTGGGATTTTGTAAGAGCATGCTGTGCCTGGATGCGAAAATTCTAGGCACTGGCGTTTAAGTTTGCTAGCGTGTGGCGGCTTCGGGCGCAGGGGAGCCAAGGGGCGGTCATCAATCAGAAAGAGGGAACGGGCATGGCATCAGCCAATATTTTGGTCGTGGATGATGAGAAGAATATTCGCCGAACGGTGAGCATGGTGCTTCAGGACGAGGATTATGAGGTGGAAACGGCTTCGAGTGCGGAGGAAGGTCTTGGGAAGCTGGTGGAGCGTTCATTTGATGTCGTCCTGCTTGATGTTCAGATGGGGGGGATGAGTGGGCTTGAGATGCTGGCGCAGGTGAGGGAGCAGGAAGGATCACCGGAAGTTATCATGATGAGCGGGCATGCTTCGCTTGCGGATGCGGTGGATGCAACGCGTTTGGGGGCATTCGATTTTCTGGAAAAGCCCCTTAATCGGGAGCGCCTGTTATTGACGGTGCGCAATGCCTACGAGAAGCGTCTTCTGATGATGCGGGTTCAGTCGTTGGAGGCCGGCGATGCGCGCTATTGCGGTATGATTGGGGATTCGCCCGCGATGCAGAAGATCCGGACGGCGGTCGAAATTGTGGGACCAACGAAGGGGAAGGTGCTGATTTTGGGGGAGTCCGGGGTGGGCAAGGATTTGGTGGCGCGTTCGATTCATGCGCTGAGTGACCGGTCAATGCGTTCGTTTGTGAAGGTAAATTGCAGCGCCATCCCTTCGGAGTTGATCGAGAGTGAGTTGTTTGGGCACGAGAAAGGATCGTTTACGGGGGCATCGGCGAGAAAGCGGGGGCTTTTTGAAGCAGCGGATGGTGGGACGATTTTTCTGGACGAGATAGGGGATATGTCTCTGGCGGCGCAGGCGAAGGTTTTGCGCGTGCTGCAGAGCGGAGAGTTTACGCGTGTGGGCGGGGACAAGCTTTCCTTTGTCGATGTGCGCGTAATTGCGGCGACGAACAAGGATTTGAAGAGGGCAGTGGTGGATGGCGAGTTCAGGGAGGATCTGTACTTTCGCCTCAATGTGGTGCCGATTCAGGTGCCGCCGCTTCGGGAGCGGCTTTCGGATATCCCCCTTCTGGTGAATTCTTTTCTGTCGCAGATCGCCCGCGAATACGGGCGGGAGCTGTTGACGATAAGTGACAAGGCCATGGCGGTTCTCTGTCGCTATTCGTATCCCGGCAATATCCGTGAGCTGCATAATCTTTGTGAGCGATTGGTGATTATGTGCCGGGAGACGGTGACGGTGGGGGATTTGCCAGAGGACATGATGGAGAGTGTGGAGTCCGTGCGAGGGTGTACTAAGCAGGGCAATGGTGAGGCGTCGTGCAGTATGGCGTCGTTGGCGGGAATCGAGCCTGGTGCCATGTCTTTGCGAGAGTTTCGTTCGATGGCAGAGCAGGCGTATATTGAGGCGACGCTTAAGAGCGTGGGCAACAATGTATCGCGAGCGGCCGAGGTGCTGAATATTGAGCGGACGAACCTGCACAAGAAAATTAAGAAATTTGATGTCGAACGTCCGGGTGACGACGAGGTGTAGGGGGCATCGTTGTCATTTGGGTGTTCTCGTGTACGCAGACCATGCCGATATGCTTTGGGGGGGCGGATGGGCGTGTGGCTTTTTACAGAAGCATTGTGGTGGCCTGCGCACTGCAAGTGAATGAATGGGAGAGGTATTGTATGTCTGAAGTGATGACGACCAGAGAAGCCTTGCGTTCGTTTCCCAAGTGTTTTTGGGTGACAAATGTCATGGAGATTTTCGAGCGAATGGCCTGGTATGGTTTTTTTGCTTTGTCGACCTTGTATATCAGCGGTGCTGTTTCGGATGGTGGGCTGGGTTTTAGCTCTGAGGATCGTGGTATTATTCAGGGCACGGTGAGTTTTTTAATTTATCTGTTTCCCTTTATCACGGGTGCGCTTGGTGACAGATATGGCTATAAACGGATGCTGCTGATTTCGTACCTGATTCTGGCGCCAGGGTACTATTTGCTTGGTCAAATGGACACCATGCCGACATTTTTTGCGGCAATGTTGTTTGTAGGGGCAGGCGCATCTATTTTTAAGCCCCTTATTGTTGGAACGATTGGGCGTGTGTCGAACAAAGGCAATGGATCACTTGCTTTTGGCATATTCTACATGATGGTTAATATCGGTGGTTTTGCCGGTCCTTTTTTGGCGGCCTATCTGCGAAGCCATGGTTGGGAATATGTGTTTATTGCTTCCGCGATATGGATTGCCATCAATATCCCCATTTTGCTTATTTTCTATAAGGAGCCTCCGCTGCCTGAGGGATCAACGACGCGTGCCAAACCTTTTGGCCAGGTGATGCAGGAGATGTTTGAGGTGATTGGGAATGGTCGATTTTTTGTGACCTTTTTCGTCACGCTGGTGTTGTTTGTGGTTGGCGCGAAGTGGTTTCCCATTCAGCATGTGGCATTGATAGCATTGGGCTGGATCGGGTTGAATCTCCTGATCGATGTTTTGCTTCCTCGTGCATCGAAGTGGCGGATGCGTGTGGGGCATACGCGTTTTCTGTTGTTTTTGTTTTTGCTTTCGAGTTTCTGGATTGCGTTCAATCAGCTGTTTATTACATTGCCTTTGTATTTGGAACATCATGTCGATTCGACGAGCGCCATGGGGGTGATTTACTCGGTAGGTTCGATGCTTGGCCTTGATACGGGAGAGACAGGTTTTCTGGCCAGGATGTTTGCTGACAAGAATGGCGGGGTCAAGCCTGAGCATATCATCAATATCAATGCTTTCTGCATTATCTTCTTCCAGGTGATTGTCTCGATATTCAATAGCAGAATGAAGCCTTTGATGGCCATCATGGTGGGTGTGTCATTGACGGGTGTGAGTTTTGTGTTGATTGCCATGACGGGGTCGATTTGGTTTATCTTTTTGGCGGTTGCGGTATTTAGCTTTGGCGAGATGATGGCCAGTCCGAAGGCGAAGGAGTATACGGCGCATGCGGTGGCACCGAGTGACAAGGTGGGCATGTACATGGGGTATTACATGTGGAGCAATGCGCTGGGTTCGTTGTTTGGCGGGTTGTTGTCGGGTACGCTGTACAAGCAGATGGTAATGGAGAGTGACAATGCTCAGGGAATGTGGCTCTTCTTTGCGGGTCTGTCTTTCTTCTGCTGCGTGCTTATCTACATCTATCATGTGAAGGTGGGACGCAAGATTGCAGCTGAGAAGGCAGTCTAGGAGGCAGGCATGGGGCACGGTTTTGGCCGTGGGGATGACGGCATGACGGATTGGCGTGGAGGACGTGTGCCGAAGTCCTCCGGCGAGATCCGCTGCCTGTCGTACCTGGATCGTGCCATGGCAGAGATGACCTGGTCGCGCGTGATGGCGCGTGACTTGGGTGTGGTGCCCTGTGCCGCATGCCTGACCGGGATGGAAGAGATTGTAAGCGGAATATGCGCGTGGCTGGCGGCGGGGGTGAGCCGTGACTGGGCATCGGATTTGGCCTGGTGTGAAGCGAGTATGGAAAGGGAGGGGGAGGGCGGGGAGACTGGTTCCTCCGAAAAAAGGGGATTCGTTGACTTCGGGGCGTTGGGGGCGTTGGGGGCGGCGCTTAATCTCGTGCGAACGAGCCTGCGTCTGGCCGAGGCACACCTTGAAGACGTGGACGGGGCGTCCGGGTGCCGTGCGGTGATGAATCGTTTGTCGAGTCTGGCCTTTGTGCTGGCCTGTGATCCCCATGAGGCGCGAAGTGGCTTTTGATCACGAACTGGCATTGACGCAGATACCTCATACCCCAGGGGTTTATCTCATGAAGGACAAGCGAGAGCGCGTCATTTATGTGGGGAAAGCGAAGGATCTGCATCGCCGGATACGCCAGTACTTTACTGGCAAGGATTCACGCGCTTTCGTATCGATGCTTGCAGATGTGCTTGGGCGCATTGATGTCATCATCACGGCCAGTGAGCGTGAGGCTCTTATCCTTGAGGCAGGGCTGATTAAGCGGCATCGTCCCCGGTTTAACGTCATCCTGAAGGATGACAAAGACATGCCCCGGTTAAGGATCGATCCTGGCGCCGCCTGGCCGCGCGTAGAAATCGTGCGCCGAAGCAAAAGTGATGGCGCCCACTACTATGGCCCCTATGTGAGTGGTCAGGCCTGCCGCAAGAGCCTTGAGGTCATCAACCGGCACTTCAAGCTGCGAACGTGCCGGGATACGGTTTTTGCGAATCGATCCAGGCCGTGTTTGCAGTACGAGATCCATCGCTGCATGGGGCCTTGTGTCTATGATGTATCGCGCGACGAGTATATGCGCCATTGCCGCGATGCCGAGCTGTTCCTGTCGGGAAAGTTCGATGATTTGCGTTCGGCGCTTCGTGCCAGGATGATGCTCTGTTCGGAAGCCCTGGCCTTTGAGCAGGCAGCCTCGTATCGGGATCAGCTCATGGCTGTCGAAGAGGTATGTGCACGGCAGCAGATCGTTCAGAAAGTGCCCGTGAATCAGGATTACTGGGCCTGTTTCGGTCATTCCGGCATGCGCGCCATCGTGGCGATGATGGTACGCGAGGGCAGGCTGATGCATATGGAGACCTACGAAGCCCGCGATGAGGTTTCGTCAGAAGACGACATTTTATCGCAGGTCATGGTGCATCACTACCAGAGCTTCGAGAATTTCCCGGCGGAAGTCATCCTGGATGGTGCATATGGCGCGCTTGGATCGCTTTTGAACGAAACCCTGAGTGCCCTGAGCGGCCGGCGTATTGTGGTGACCTTTCCCAGGCGCGGGATAAAGGCTGGCATTTTGGCAACTGCACAGGCCAATGCCGAACAGCAGTTTCACCAGGCAAAGTCGGGGGAGAGTGATTTGCTGATGCAGGTGCAGGCAGCCCTTGGTCTGAGTCGTTATCCGCATCGCATTGAGTGCTATGATATTTCGAACATGCAGGGGGGGCAGATTGTTGCTGCCATGGTGGTATTTGTTCAGGGGCGGCTGGATGCGTCGAAGTGCCGGACTTTTCGCGTCAAAACGGTCACCGGTCAAGATGATTTTGGAAGTTTGAATGAGGTACTGACACGTCGTCTTCGCTATCTTGGGGGGAGCGACGAAACGCAGGATGAGGAAAGCGCATCGGTGCAGGGATTTCGAGAGATGCCGGACTTGCTGCTGATCGACGGAGGCCGCGGTCAGGTGGATGCTGTGATGGCTGCGGTCAGGGCGGCGGGCCTGGAGGGTGCTTTCGATGTGGTTGGTATCGGCAAGTCGAGGGTCAAACACAATGACACTCAGGAGCAGGAAGAGGTTCTGCATAGCCCGGAGCGTCTCTACTTTCCGGGACGTGTTATACCTCTGGTGCTGGATCAGAGCAGTGACGAAATCCTCCTGTTGGCACGCATCCGTGACGAGACGCACCGTCGTGCCATTGGCCTGCATCGTCGTGCACGCCAATCCGAGGGTCTCAGAAGCCGGCTTGACAGCGTGGATGGTGTGGGACCAAAACGCAAAGTCAAGTTGCTTCGGGCCTTTGGGAGTATTCAGGGCATTGTGCAGGCTGCGCCAGAGGACGTTGCCAAGGCTGCTGGGATCTCTACAGTACAGGCCAGGCGCATCATTGAGGCACTGGGCGGTGATAGCTGAGTGGATGATGGCGGTTTTGCGGTTCGGTAAATCTGAGCATCCAAAGGCACCAGGCGATGACACTATTTTGTGGGATTACCGAAGAGTTTTATGGTACGCTCACGTGTGCATGTTAGCGTTGGTCTCATCGCCTGCATAGAGCTGATTTGCCTGAAATAGCCTTAGGGGTTTGTTTTTTGTGGAATCATTGATATGGATGCGCAGGACAGGTTTGTTTTTAATGGTGTGGCAGCCGCCATTTTTGGACTTTCGCCGTAGAGGAGCAGTAAATGGGAGGTATCATAGGGATAGATCTTGGAACGACGAATTCCTGTGTGTCGATCATTGATGCCGGGGAACCGGTTATCGTGGTGAACTCAGAGGGTCAGCGTGTGACACCCTCCATGGTGGCTTTTACGAATAAAGGAGAGCGCCATGTCGGGACGTATGCCAAGCGCCAGGCTGCCGTTAACCCCTCTCGGACAATCTTTGGGATTAAACGACTGATTGGTCACCGCTATTCCGATCCCGAGCTGCAGCGAATGGCCTCGTTCCTGCCCTATAAAGTCGTGGAATCCAAGAGCGGCGATGCATGGGTAGAGATTGGCAATGACATGTACAGTCCGCAGGAAATCAGCGCCATGATCGTGACAAAGCTCAAGGAGAGTGCCGAGCAGTACTGCGGCAGTCCTGTCGAGCAGTGTGTTGTCGCTGTGCCGGCTTACTTTAACGATGCTCAGCGGCAAGCTACACGGGATGCCTGCACACTGGCGGGTCTGGAAGTGATGCGCATCATGAATGAGCCGACTCTTGCAGCGCTTGCTTTTGGCTTCAAAAAGAAAGAAGTCGGCTATCTCGTTGTCTTTGATCTTGGCGGCGGAACATTCGATGTCTCAGTCCTGGAGTGCAGAGAAGGAACTTTCCGCGTGCTGGCCACTTCCGGCAATAACCATCTCGGCGGCAGCGATTTCGATAATGTGATTTTTACCTATCTCTGTGATCGGTTCACCGAGGAAACCGGTATCGACATCTCAAGCGACAAGATGGCTGTTCAACGCGTACGCGAGGCAGCCGAGGCTCTCAAATGTGAGCTTTCGACGCTTCATGAGTCGAGCATCAATCTGCCTTTCCTGGCAATTGGCAAAAGTGGTCCGGTTCACATGGCCTTTAGCGTGACGCGCGTGGAGCTTGAGGCGCTGATTCGCCCATTGGTCGATGCGCTGGAGCGTCCCTGCCGGGACGCTTTGGCCGAAGCAGGATTAAGTGAGGATGAACTGGATGAAGTTCTCCTGGTAGGCGGCATGACGCGGATGCCCTGTGTGCAGGCCTGCGTAGAGCAAATCTTTGGCAGAAAACCAAGTCATGCTGTGAATCCCGATGAAGCCGTAGCTCTGGGGGCGGCCGTACAGTCTGGCATTCTGGGCGGAAGCATTCGTGAGGTCGTTCTCCTGGATGTGACCCCCCTGAATTTGGGCATTGAAACGGCGGGTGATCGCGTTTCGACGATTATCGAACGCAACACTTCGATTCCCACCAAGTCCTCCAAGGTTTTCACGACGACTGAAAATAACCAGAGTTTCGTACGCATTACCGTCACACAGGGTGATTCCCCCAAGGCCAGTGAATGTACGCGTCTGGGGGCATTCATCTTGTCAGATATCCCCCCAATGCCGGCAGGCAAGCCCAGGATCGAAGTCGAGTTCAGCATCGACTCAGATGGTGTTGTCAGCGTTCAGGGGGTCGACCGACAAACCGGATTGATGCGTTCGCTCAAAATCCAGAATGCCGTTGGTTTTTCGGCGAGTGAGCTTAACGAGGCAAGGAAACGCCTTGGGTAGAGGTTTAGCCCCTGGGGGGGCCAGTGACGAGAGCATGTCATGGATTGGAGAAAGGGGCGTTTGTTGGCTGGCATCATCGGGTTGGCTGCCTTTGCGTGGGGGTGCAGCGGGGAAGACCCCGCTGAGGCGATACGCGCGCAGGAAATTGCCCGTACCAGAACGTTGCTGTCAAATCAGTGCCAAACCGATGCAGACTGCGTCGTCACGGGCTGTCGCGGCACAATGTGCCGCGCCATGGCCGAGGAGGCATTTTGCGTTCATCGCCTGGTGATTGCATTGGATGAGGCCACCGATCTTGAGGCCGTGCAAAGGATTGTTGCCCTGAAGCTTACAGCCAGAGAAGCAGAAACCGTACGCGCAGGCGGCTATGCCGCCGGACAGTGGACCCTGTCATTTCATGCTTCGGCATCGCAGAGGCGCCGCATCGAAACAACGCTTGAGCACTTGGCACACTCTGGGCTTGGGCGGCTTCACCCCAGGGCCGAGGCACAATCCAGAGCCCTCTTCGAAGCCCTCTCCCCCTCGGATGCCGATATCTCTCTCAAAACCATGCAGGGAGCGGGTCCCCTGATAGAAAAACAAATTCGTTCTGGCGATGTGCTCACTAAGAGCGATATTCGCGATGTCTGGCAGCAGCTGGCCACTGCCCTCGACGGCATTCAGTTTTCACAAGAGGATGAGCTGGAACGCTTTTGGGCTTACGACATCCTCACAGGCAGGATTGCTTTCCTGCGCCTGTGGCCCATGGATCGCCGCCAGCGCATTTCCCTCAAACACTGGATAGATTTTTCACATTATTTCGAAAACGGCGACTGGCACGTGCGGGGGGAACTCAGCTCAGAGATGGCAAAGATGCTGGAGCGCTGGACTGGTGATGGCATACTGGTAGGATTATTGCTCGGCAACGAAGTCATTGCTTCGGGATTGGCCCGCGGTGTCATCGAAGATGGGCGCTTTGCCTTCATCCTGCGAGGGGTTGTCGATAATGAAGATCTGCGCGAGTCATTGGAAGTTCTGGCTCTGGTTGCCCAAATGAAAGGAGGGGTCCACCTGGTTCCAGGTGCGACGGCCCTCGTCGAGCGAGACATCGCCTGTCATGAAAAACACCCGCGTCAATGTGCCTGCCTGGACGGAACCTGTGGCTGGCACCTCAATCTTGAGTATAATGCCTGTTTATACGAGAACTCGCCGGGCGAGGATTCACGTTAATCAGAGGAGGTGGGATGCATATTTTGAAGAGAATCTTTCAGACGCGGGATCAGGCGAGGGACTTTTACCGAAACCAGCTTTCCAAACACATTGCATTTGTGGAATCCTTCGATGCCCTGCCCGCAGGCACGGCTGTGTCTCTGGCACTCCAGATACGCGAGAGCAAACAGTCGATTGATCTGGAAGCGAAAGTTCAGCGGACGGTCGGAAAGTCCGAAGCCACGACCAAAGGCTACGGCGCGCGTGCCGGTTTGCTGCTTGATGTTGCCATTCCCCCAGATAATGCCGACAGTCTCCAGGCTTTCTTCATGTCCGGTGCGTCCGAACCCTCAGGATCAGGCCTCTCCGCCGCGGTTTCCCAAGCAGTCCAATCTTCCCCTGCACAAAATATTTCCACCGCCCCTGAGCCCATCCCACCTTTCGCAAACCTCTCTGCCATGGACGCCACCGAGGTCGCTGCAGAATTGGATCGCTTTTTTGCCCTTGCCCAGAATGTCGGGCTGCATCGTCTCTTTGGTCTTCGCGAAAACGCACAGCGGCACCAAATCCGCACAGTCTTTAATGCCATCGTTCGGAGTCTTCATCCCGACACCTATGCCGCGAAACTCCCGCGCGAGCTATGCGCACGACTCGAACAGGCCTACCAGTTCGTCAACGATGCCTACCAAATTCTTCAGCACCCCATTGAGAGCATCATCTACATGGAGATCTCCAAACAGGAACGCGCTTTCTCCGGGATGACGCTTGCGCGATATCAACAGTGGCTGGCGGATTATCGACAAAAGAATAGCAATAATATTCGCCTGGCCGAAAATCTTGTTGCCCAGGCAGAAGCTTCCCGCAATGGCGGAGACATCGAACAGGCTCGCCAAAATCTTCGATTGGCGTTACAATACGATCCATATTGTGTCCCGGCACGAAGCCTTACACTCTGAGTTTGCACCGCACTTTGTACGGCCGGTGCATAAAAAGGAGGTAGCCATGACGAAGTCAGAATTGGTACGTTCACTATCCGAAGGCCATCAAATCCCTCTGCACAGAGCGCGCCTGGTGGTCGACGAAATCTTCGAGATCATCTCACGCAGCCTGCTTAGCGGCGATAAAGTCGAGATTCGAGGCTTTGGTGTGTTTTCACTTCGAGTCGGCAAAGCTCGCCTTACGAGGAATCCCCAAACGGGTGCGCCCATTGAGATCGGCGTCCGCCGCGGGGTGGCCTTCAGGGCGGGGAGAGGGCTGCGTGCCAGCCTCAATCCACAAACATAACACACGTGGAGATAACGATGAAGCGTATCGCAATGTTGGCGGCATTCCCTCCACCTGTGAGCGGGCAGAGCCTGGCTGCTCAGATTTTGCATGATGGCCTGGATCCCGGCGAATTCCACGTCTTTCGGCTCAACCTGGCCGAATCCATAAACGGCGATCCTGCCCTGCGGCGCCTGCTTCAACTGGCAGGCGTTGCTTCGCGTCTCTGCGCGCTCTGCATCCGTGACAAATCGCTCATCGTTTACATGCAGCTGGGCTTTGGCCGCATGGCCATCCTGCGCGACATCGTTTACCTCGCCATCACGCGGGCGTTTGGCCGCCGCTGCATCGTTCACGTCCATGGCAGCGGCTTTCGCGTGGCTTTCGACAGCCTCCCAAAACCGCTCGCCGCACTCGATCGCCTTCTGCTGTCGAAGGTCGATTGCGCTATCGTCCTCAGCCAAAGCCTGTGCGACATGTTCGATGGCATCGTCCCGAAAGCGCGCATTGCCGTCGTCAAAAATGGCGTTTCCCCAAGGGTCGAAAATGCCGCCCGGAAATACCTTCGCCCCATGCGAGACGCCCACACGCCCTTTCGCATCCTCTTCCTCAGCAATCTTCTCCACGCCAAAGGCTTTGCCACACTGCTCGAAGCGGCCGTGCTGGCGCAGGCAGCAGGCCATGACTGGCACTTCACTTTTGTGGGGCCTAAAATCCCAGGCCAAACCATCGACATCCAGGATTTCATCACCGCCCACCGGTTAAAAAACGTTCTGTGGCGGGGTGCCGCCTTCGGCAGCGAAAAAATTCAATGCTACCGCGAAGCCGATTGCTTTGTGCTGCCATCCGAATTCGAAGGCCAGCCCCTGTGCATCCTCGAAGCCATGCACTTCGGCCTCCCTGTGGTGACAACTGCCGTGGGCGGCATCCCCGACATCTTCGCCAACGACCCGACAGGTGTCCGCTTCATCCCCACCAACGACCCAACCGCACTTTACGAAACCCTGCAAAGCCTCGCCCAATCCCCGCAAACCTGCCTCACCATGTCGGCGGCCAACCAGACACTCGCTCGCCAGGAATACACAGCACAAGCCCACGTACAGGGCATGCAGCGGTTATTTTCGGGGAAATGATCTGCAATCGGGCGACCAGGACGGTTTGCCCCTGCTGTTGCTTTTTCTGTTTGTGGGGGCCGAGCCCCCTGCGCCGCTATCGGCTGTAGTAACGGGCGACCAGGGACGGTCGCCCCTACAGCCGATACGCAGCTACCCCCAAAGCGGGGCCTCAGTCGCCGGCCCCGCAACGCCCCGCTTTTCTGGTTTTTTTGTGGGGTAGCTGTTCCCCCACACCCCCTGCGATGCTGTTGCATCGCTTGTGGGTAGGGGACAGCAATCAACATTTGACTTCTCTGCCGAGAAGCCGATAAAATATAACTCTTGAGCATTGTGTGCCGAAACCCTATGCGAAGGATCGAGTCGATGGAGTACAAAGATCGTGATGCTGAATTCGACGATCGTAAACTGTCGAATAGAATACAAAAACAGAATGATGGCAGTGAATATAGCCCGGCAATGGGCGATACACAACGAGGTATTGCCGCACAGGAGCGCGAAAGCGCGGGTGTTGGGGTACAGCGCAGTGGGATAGGTTCCGCGCAGAAAAGCTCCTTAATAGCCAAAAAAGCTGACATAACTGGCAAAGCAGATTTCGAATCCGACGATGAAACAGAACAGAGCACAGCGCGGGTTAGAGAAGGTGAAAAACGATTTGCAGCCCTTCTGCGTGGCGATGCAGAGCCAAAAAACAGCATCATCCAAGAGGCCTGTGCAACCTCTAAAGCAACAGGCGGAAAACGCCTTACGAATGCACCTGTCGAGGTCGACGAAAACCTTGCCAAGCAGGGCAAAAAGGCATGTGCCGAAGGTGGGAGCTGCGTTAAAGTCGCCTCGAAAGAAGTCGCCGAAGACCCCGAAGCGCTCTTACACGAAGACATTCACTGCCTGCAACAAAGGCTAGGTAAAGCGCCAACAGAAGAGGGTGCAAACCAACCCTCTGCCGACCACAACCTGCTCGAAAACGAGGCAAACGATTGCGCTGAAAAACTTTTTGCAGGCAGTACGCCCGAATCCGTTTTGACGTTAACGCCAACGGCGGTGGGGCGACTGTATCAGGAAGGAAACTATTGTGCGGCAAAGCCCACAGAGCGTCAGACGCAGAACGTTTACGCCGGTACACCATCGAAATCAGAGGCGGAACTCATCGAATGGATCTGCCAGGCAGCCTGTGAATGTCTGATACCAGAGCTTCTACGAGGGCAAACGCGCCAGAATTGCGTAAAAAACAGTATTGCGGATGAGTACTACGAAGGCAGCTATCCCAAAGAGGGCGCACAAATCTGGCGAGAAGTACCGTTTGATCGCAATAATGATTGGGAAGTGGTTGGCAGCAAAAATGATCCAAATGTTCCCACCAACAATTATATCCGACCCAATACGCTCCGGCCAGATGCCGTTCTTCGCGATTCGATGGGAAAGATTATAAAAATCGTCGAGGTGAAATTTCCCACTGATCCCACCGGCGGTGACAATATGGATCCGGAAAGGCTAGAAGGCTACAGAGCGATAGCAGAAAGGCATACTGGCTCGAAAGAAGGTTTGCAAATCCTTGATGTTGCTGAAGAATGCGGTTGCGATGATCGCAAAACCAAGCCCAAACCGGAGACTGTGCCAAAACTCAGGGTGACGAAAGATCTCAAAGCCCTCCCAGGCACAGAGACAAAACAGCTTACCGTAGAAAGCTCACTCTCATGGGGTGAAGTGCTGGCTGAGGTGGTTCTTTTTGCGCTTCAGGCCATTGTGGCGCGACATCCGATTCTTCGTCTTCAGGGAGATACTTCGCCGAAGCAACTGCCGAGGAACGACTAAGACTAATGACCACACAAATCGACCAAAGCAATTGGCACATTGTAGGCTTGGAAATGCTCGCCATGCTGTTAACGCCAGAAGAAGTTCGCGCCATCCAGGACAATCCCGCCTTGCTTGATAAGCTGGTCATTGCCAGCCCAAATGGCTGGCTCAGGGTGCTGTTTGGGCTCGGGTCAGAATTGTATGTCGAACCGAGGCCACGCCAACAACTGCGCTTGGATATGTTGACCTTGCAGGAGGATTATTACCAACGTTTCAGTGAGCATATTACACGCTGCAGCTATGCCACGCCAAAGCATATCAATGGAAAAGGCATGAAGCTAAAAAATAATCCTTTTGCCATGATACGCGATAAAATCGGGGATTGGCCAAACGACAGAATGTACTGCAGCCGTTTGTTCACGCCTTACATACATCCAGATTTTGGAAACCATAATGGGTTCACACCCTGGGAGAGTTACATCACCGTTTCAGCAGAAAACAAAAATTCTATGTCAGCCCATTATTGCTACATGCCAGTGGGCGACTCCAGAGGTGGGCTACATTTCGATGCACTGTGCGAGGGTGTGCTCAGTTGGTGTCAAAAAGTCCGCCCAGTGCATGGGCAAGCAGGATTCACTGTGATTACAGATGGTTTAAGTGCTGAGCCTTGGGCCTATCCGACACTGCGGCGTCACCCGGGTTTAAATATTATTCAGCCTGTTCAATATAGGGGTTCAACCGAGGGTGTTTTTAACCGCATTAAATGCGTCAACTGGCTAACTGTGCTGGGCGAAGAGGTATTGAATGAACTGGGCGGTTTGAGCGCTGCAAAGGAAGCACTCGAACCCGACTGTACGCTCTATCCCTATCCAGGTGGTGTTGTCATTCAGGCAGGATCGGCACCGCAATTGGGCGATACGATGGCGGGGGATGTTCCAGAGTGCTACAAAATGGTTGCTCGTTTTACCAAACCGGTGCGTTTCGATGGCTATACATATCGGAATGGGGGATTATTTCGGGTTTTCGAGCCACTTAAAGGCGTCGAAGAGACGCTGAAGTGGATCAGCCGTTTTGATTAATTTCTGCTCAGAATTTCAGTGTTTCCAAACATAACCCGATGGTAGTGTGGGCGAGACACAAGGGCCAGATAAACCATTGCTTCCTAATGCATTTATCAATATTTTGAGAAAACCATGAAGAAAATATTTTTAGCAGCAGCTTTAGTTTTCTGGTGTTTCGGAGCGATGGCATGTGAGGAGGGAGAGTGCATTCCCGGTGTGACCTATGCGCCAAACATACAATTGTCAGAAAGACGTCCCTTAGAAGGGAACAATCCTGAAGGTAAGGCATCAAGTCAGGAGGCGCATCACGACATTGGCTCTGGTGGGTCATCAGCGCCTGTTCTGGATACTTCTGATGGCATGGTTTTGGTCGGTGAAATTGGCAAAGAAACTCAGGCCTGGGTGCCCTGCGAACTGGCAGCCAGCGATTGTGATGGCCAGTCTCTAAAGAGGATTTCGCTTAAATCGTTTTATATTGATACATATGAAGTCACGTTTGGGGCGGTAAAAGCATGTATTGACTCAGGCAAATGCACGCACGATCGATTCCGATTCTATGTCACAAACGACCCTGGCAAGCTTTTGATGCCAGCTCGCTTTGAGCGGGATTTTGCCGAAGTGTATTGCAAAAGCATGGGTAAGCGCCTGCCGAAGCCAGAGGAATGGCTGCTGGCAGCCATGGGGACAGAAGTGCAGAACTATCCGTGGGGAAATGAAAAAGCGGATGGCATGTTTGCTGAAGAGATATCGACGGTTGGTCAGTTTCCACGCGATCTGAGCGTTTGGGGGGCCTATGACATGGGCGGCAATGCTACCGAATGGGTACAGGGTGCACCGTCTGGCAAGTATGTCCCTGGCCTCAAGTGTGGTGACCCGCGAACCTGGCCTTCGATGGGTGATGCACGAAATGTCAGAATTTTCGAACAGTTTGGACGCGGTCAGTCGGATCCTCATGATGACATTACGGCAGGTGTGCGTTGTGTCAAGGACCTCTAAGGAGCTGGCTGATGGCGGGTTCCAAAACCAGGCAATGCGCAGCATTGCAGGGGGTGTGGGGGAGCAATGCTCCCCCACAAAAAGAAAATAAAGCTGCCCTCACATAAAAGGCGCGGCGTATCGGGTTTCCCGATAGCCGCGCCCGCACCGCGTATTGGCCGCCGGGCGGCCAATAGCGGGCGTACCAGAAAGGTTGTGTCGCATTTCGCTGCATGCATGCAGGCGGGCGAGTGTGGTTTTGGATTAGACTGGTTTATAGGTGAAGGTGAAATAGAATTCGCAGATGTTGAATTGATCGCCTTCGTCGATGCGTTTTGTGTCGATGCGGTTGCCTCGGTATTCGATGCCGTTTGTCGAGTCGAGATCTTTCATGTAGTAGGCGCCGCCTTTATAGATAACGGCGCAGTGTTTGCGCGAGATGTTGCCGTCACGGATAACGAGGTCGGCCAGCTGGGATGAGCGTCCGATGATGTATTTGTCTTTGTTGACGGCGTAGCGCTGGTTGGCAAAGACGATATAGAGTGGCGGCTGGGCTGTGGCGTTTTGTTGTGCAAAGGGTGCCTGGCTTCTTGCCATGGGCTGGGCTGCGGCGGGCGCGTGCTGGGGCGTCTGGGGGGCATTTAATGAAGCCAGGACGAGGGGTTGGGCGCCTGGCGCAGTGGGGACGGGCGCGTTGGCTTCGTCGAAGATCGATGGCGGGCGTCTGTAGCCGCCCTGATTGGCCGGTGTGGGCGGCGGGAGCCGGGAGCCCTGGAGCTGGGACTGGCTTGGTGTATGGGGATGAATGGGTGCCGCCAGCGGGTGCGGCGGTGTGGCGAGCTGTTGTTGATGAAAGTTCGCAGGGGATCTTGACTGACCAGGGGGGAACGAAGAAGGCGTGGCCGCGGCGGGTGAGTGATAGGGCTGCCGTTCCAGAGGCTGTCGCTCAAGCGACGGCGGCGGTTTGCTGAGTCCATGAGTCCCGGGTTGAACGTACAGTGCCATGGCCTCGTTAATAAGCGCGTCGACAGATGTCAGGCGCTGGTTGGCCAAATCGGTAAAAACCTGCCAGAGCCATTCCTGGCAGTAAAAGGCACGAGGCGCGCTGGAGTTGTCGGACATATCAACCTCGAGAATCGGGAACGGAAAGATAAGCGGACTCTGCACGCCACACGCCCAGGCGAGAAACGTGGTGAGACTTAAGGTCTAAACATCCTACCTCGAAACCCGGCACTTTGCAAGGCAGCGTTCAGCGGTTTGCAAAGGCCGGTCTCAAACCGCTGGTGCGGACCGTTTCTACGCGGAAGACGTCGATGGGCGATTGTTTTCCCTTGATCATGATAGGCGGCAGCGGGATGCAGGTGTTGAGACCGCAGGCATGGCGTGCAGCTGCATTGATGAGGATTTCGCCGGGCTGGGCCGCTGCACAAAGCCTTGCGCCCAAATTGACGGTATCGCCGATAACCGTATAGCTCATGGCTTGTGTAGAGCCCATGTATCCTGCAATCATAAGGCCGGAGGCGATGCCGATGCCGACGCTGATGCCGTCAAGCCCCATGGACTGGCGTGTTTCGTTGAGCCTGTCGATGGCCTTTATCATGTCGACAGCGCATGCCACGGCATGCGAAGCATGATTGTTCTTGGCAACGTTTACTCCCCAGACGGCCATGACTTCATCGCCGACAAACTTGTCGAGGGAGCCTTCGTGCCGGAAGATGCATTCGACCATCGTTTCACAGAAGTCGTTGAGAAGGCTGACAATGGTTTCCGGGGCATTTTGTTCTGCCATGTGGGTGAACCCGCGGATATCGACAAACAAAACCGTCGCTTCATGGCGGGCGCCGCTTTTTTCGAGGATGATTTTGCCGTTTAAAACGTCGTCGACGAGATGCGGCGAGATGATGCGGCGCAGATTATCCCGCACGGTGAGTTTTCTGCGCATTTCGTCGATGAGTTTGCTGTGTTGAATGTTGATGGCTGCCTGAAAACTCACCG
>Ga0209737_10000256_pt1 | contig 47269 bp, 42 predicted proteins | sample TergutCu122P3_FD_187284 | JGI IMG/M metagenome (GOLD analysis project Ga0209737, IMG submission 187284) | Cubitermes ugandensis P3 segment gut microbial communities from Kakamega Forest, Kenya - Cu122 P3 (SPAdes) (version 2) | ecosystem: Host-associated > Arthropoda: Insects > Digestive system...
GATGTGAAAACTTATGTAAGTATATCCACAGTAAATAACTGTACGTTTAATCAAACCACATTTTTATCGGATCATACGAATATGCTTGGAGGGTTTACGCCTGCCACAGCAGTTAGCAACAATAATTTTACCGGTAATAACAGCCATACGGCATTGCAACTCAAAAATTCAAAAGGATTTAATATTCAAAACAATACAATTACCGGGTATGGAACAGGAATCTCCATGCACGCTTGCGGTGAAACACAGTCAGGATTTTTAACCACAGTTACATTGATTAGGGATAACGAGATTTCAAACTGCGGTACGGGAATTGAGCTTTATAATTCTATCGCCACTTTCAGGGGTAATCATATTGAAAATAGCGGCTTTGGCGTTCGCCTGTTTAACAACAGCTATACTTCCTTTGGAACCACAACCGAGCCTGCAGCATCACAGTACCAAACCATTCAAAATTGCAGTTCTATTGAATTTTACGCTTGCGCAACCTCTTTCCCAACTTCTTTCCGCTATAACCAGGTTATTGATGATAATAATCTCGGCAATACCCATAACGACCCCTTAGTTTGGTGGGATGTACCCAGTCGGGTACTTCCTCAAGATGTAATGCTTAACTGCTGGGGGGAGAATTTTGATCCGGTAGAAGATTTTTATCCTTTCAGCGCTTTCAGTTATCTTCCAATATGGCTGTGCCTCATCCCCGACGGAGCCGGAGCGCAAACACAAAACACGGATGAAACCCTTTACCAAACCGGCTTGGATTATTTTGCCAACGAAGATTACCACAATGCCGGGCTTGTTTTCAAGGAGCTGGTTGAAATCCACCCGCAAAGCCGCTTTGCCATTGCCGCCCTGCACGAGCTTTTTGCTTTAGAGGGTTTTAAAGACAACGATTTTGCAACACTGCACAATTACTTCGCGGCTATTACGCCGGAGGATAGCAATTTGTTTAATACGGCAGATTTTTTAGCCACCCGCTGCCACGTAAAGGATAAAAACTGGCAACCGGCAATAGACTGGTATGAACACCGCATAGGAAACCCACCCAGCTACCAGGACAGTGTTTTTGCAGTGATTGATTTGGGCGACATCCATTTAAAGATGGAAGCAGAGGCAGCAGCAGATACTATGAACGGCAACGGTGAATATTCAAGAATTATGTACCGCTACCGCTCAGACCTCAAGCCCCAATCGAAAAAAGAGTACGGGGAGAAAAAAACAGCGCTGTTAGCTACATTACCTCAAATTAAAAAACCGGAAACAGACAAGCCTCAAAACCCGCAGCCGTTTACCGGAAGCGATAAAAAAGGCTCGTTGGGACAAAACGTTCCCAATCCTGTTTCCGGAATTACAACGGTTGGTTATGAGATTTATACCGAAGGTATGGTAGAAATCCGGATTTATAATATATCGGGACAGCTGTTGCAAATCTTACCGCAGGGAACACTGGGACAAGGAAGTTATCAAACAATAATTTCCTTGGCAGGGGTTCCCGCAGGAGTGTATCATTATGTGCTTGTTGTTAATGGTGAAAGGGCGGATACGAAAAAATTGGTGGTGAATTAGTTTTAGGAAGTACGCAGATGAGGCGGATTTAATAAATTAAATCCGCCTCATTCGTGTTTTTAGGACAGACCCAAATCCCCTTCAAAATTTGAAGGGGTGCCCGAAGGGCGGGGTAGTTTAATATGATTTGATCATTCAAAATTCAGGATATTGTGTATTTTTGCAGCCCAAAATTTTTACAGAACTATATCATGTCAATAAACCGCAAAAAATTTTTCCCAAGAGTTACCGATGAGCATTGGAACGACTGGAAGTGGCAACTGAAAAGCCGTATTGAAACATTAGCAGATCTTAAAAAACATATTGAACTAACGCCTGAGGAGGAAAATGGTGTGAAAGAATCGCTTAAGACATTGCGTATGGCAATTACTCCTTACTATTTAAGTCTGATTAATCTTGACGACCCGAATTGTCCCGTTCGTAAGCAAGCAATTCCCACTAAATTTGAAACACATAGAGCTGCAGCTGATTTATTAGATCCGCTTCACGAAGATGAAGATTCGCCGGTGCCGGGGCTAACGCATCGTTATCCGGATAGGGTACTTTTTTTAATAACGGATAAGTGTGCCATGTATTGTCGCCACTGCACGCGCAGGCGTTTTGCCGGACAACACGATTGCGAAACCTCGAAAGGAAATATTCAAAAAGGAATTGATTATATCGCTGCAACTCCGGAAATTCGTGATGTGGTTCTTTCCGGAGGTGATGCCTTGATGGTGAGTGATGAAATGTTGGAGTCTATTATACAGCGTTTGCGCGCTATTCCACATGTAGAGATCATTCGTATCGGCACACGCGCTCCCGTGGTATGCCCACAGCGCATTACGGACGATCTGGTAAACATGTTGAAAAAATACCATCCCATATGGTTGAATACGCATTTTAATCATTCTAACGAAATTACGGATGACGCAAGATTAGCTTTGGAAAAATTGGCAAATGCCGGAATTCCTTTAGGCAATCAAAGTGTTTTACTTAGAGGAGTAAACGATTGTATATCCGTAATGAAAAAACTGGTTCATGATTTGGTAAAAAACCGTGTGCGTCCTTATTATATTTATCAATGCGATTTATCAGTGGGTATTGAACACTTTAGAACTCCGGTATCTAAAGGTATTGAAATTATTGAAGGATTACGCGGACATACTTCAGGATATGCGGTTCCTACGTTTGTGGTGGACGGACCTGCCGGCGGTGGAAAAATTCCGGTAATGCCCAATTATATACTCACACAAGGAAACAATCGCGTGGTATTGCGTAACTATGAAGGAGTGATTACTACTTACACAGAACCTGACGATTACAACACAAACTGCGAATGTGAACAGTGTAAAAATGAATGTCATACGGAAGGTGTTGTTGCACTTTTAACCGGCGAAAAATTGGCGATTGAACCCGCAAACTTAACCCGAAGAAAAAGACATGCAAAGAAATAGACATCCGTTTCTTCTTTTTCTTACCTTTTTATTGCTAATTATTATATCTATTTCCTGTAAAAGAAAAACACCGGAAATAGTAATTATTCCCGATGCACTGAAAAACCACTTGCAGCGTGCCCGTCTCTTTGGGAATGTCAAATCCATTGAAACTGACACCTATTATTACTCAAGCAAAGACTCTGTTTATATTCTGTTGAATAAAACCATTCAACTTTATAGCTCAGATGGTTATTTAACCCAATTCATTGTATTAGATAGAAATAATGATACTGTTTCCAAGAAAACAGTTCACTATTTGCCGAATGCGCAAGAAAATTATTGGGAAGAATATCATTACAAAGAGCATAGCTTGATGAAAGACACTTTTTTATATGATAGATACGGCTTTAAAATTGAAGAGCAAATTTGGTTAGACGATTCATTGTTGTATAAAATTCAATATAAAACCGATGCAATTGGTAGTATTATAGAAATGAAACGGATACTCTCCAATTATCATCTCACCAATAAAATTTATTATAATGAATACGGATTGGCAGCGCGCATAGAAGAATATGATCCACATAATAAAATGTACAAATTTTTTACTATTGAGTATGATAATTATGGCGATGAAGTGAATCGCCGCGCATATAGAAATGCAAGGGATATTATTGAATATACTTATACACAATATGATGCTAGCGGCGCTTTGCAAAAAGTAATTTTTGAAGATCGTTTACATAATGTGCGTGAGGATAGGATTTATACTCAGCACGATGCCAAAAGAAATTGGTTGGAAGAGGTTGTGTTACAAGGAAACGACACATTGAGGAAAAGGCTAAGAAAGATTGAATATTATTAATATCTTTGCAAGCTAAATTTTTTAATATGAATCCTAAACCCAAAAAGTCACTTTCTTCTTTTTCCCTTCTCCTTTTCACCTTTTTAGCTTTAAATTGTTCGGCGCAATCTCCCACTGATCTTCCCGCTACAAATGATATTTATGTGGACGGGATTCACAGTATTAAACTTACGCTTCAAGGTATGGATTTTGGACAACCTATTATTCAATTAAATTCCGGAGAAAGATTAGAGCTATCTTTTGATGATTTGCTTCAACAAAACCGTTTTTTAAAATATACGCTCATTCACTGCACGCACGATTGGCAATACTCTCCGCTAAACCAAATTGAGTACTTGGATGGTTTCTCGGAAGATTTAATTAATGACAATTCATTCTCATTCAATACTATAGTTCCTTATACACATTACAGATTGGTATTTCCCACTGATGAGATGCGTATTACCAAATCAGGAAATTATTTATTGGTAGTATACGATAATGATATTAGTAACCCCGTGTTAACCAGAAGAATGATGGTTCTCGATAATCAGCAGGCGAGTATTCAAGGGAATGTTACTTGGGCACAAGATATGAGTTTGCGCTCTACAAAGCAACAAGTAGATTTTACGGCTTATACAGGCTCATATACGATTCGTAACCCTGCCATGTATTTACGCGCTGCTATTGTACAAAACGGTCGCTGGGATAACACCATACAAAACTTAAGACACAGAACAGCAAGGCCCGGAGAATACGGTTTTAATTTCGACAATCTAAATGTGAATGTTTTTAACGGAGGCAATGAATTTAGAACGTTTGATATTAGAACATTACGTTCGACAGCCGATAGAATTACTTCCATTAATTTTAATAACAGAATTAATCAAGCCTATGTGATGGAAGACTTGGCGCGTCCGTGGGGCGCCTACGTTACAAATACCACATTGAAAGGGCATTGCGTTTACACAAACAGCGATTTTTCCGGACCAAACACGGAAGATTATGTCTTGGTGCATTTTACCTTGCGTGTTGATTTTCCAATGGAAGACGGTGACTTATATGTTTTTGGAGAACTCACCGATTGGCGCATTAATCCCAAAGCAAAATTAACCTTTAACCCGGAAAATAATTATTGGGAAACCAATTTCTTTTTGAAACAAGGCTATTACAATTATATATATGTATTTGTGCCGAAAGGTTCCGATATAATCAATGACGCCTATATTGAAGGCAGTCATTGGCAAACGCCCAATAATTATACTATATTATTGTATTTGCAAGAAGAAGGAACCTCTTATGACAAGTTGATAGGCGCCACTACCATATCTATTAACGCGAATGAATGAAACGATTTTTATCCTTTGTTCGTAAAGAATTTATTCACATCTGGCGCGATAAACGTACTATATTGGTACTGATTGGACTACCTGTTATACAGATGATTTTATTTGGTTTTGCTATTTCAACAGAAGTAAGAAATGTACGCTATGGGGTCTTTAATCCTTCAAAAGATGCGACTACATTAAAATTGGAAGAGCATTTTAGAAATAATCGTTATTTTACCTATGTTGAAGATATTACGAATCCAAGCCATTTTGTTGATTATTTTAAGCAAGATAAAGTGGATATGATTTTAGTGTTTGAAAATAATTTTGAATATAAACTCACTCACCAAGGAAGTGCTCATATTCAAATACTTACTGATGGTATAGATCCGAATAGTTCTACTGCTATTGCCAATTACGCCAATCAAATTATTCAAAGATTTCAACAAGACATTGCATCTCAAGCGCCGATAGGAAATATTATTATTCCTCAAATCAGACTGTTATATAATCCACAGATGAAGTCGGCTTTTAATTTTGTACCCGGAGTAATGGGCTTAGTTTTAACGATTATCTGTGCAATGATGACTGCCATTTCCATTGTACGAGAAAAAGAACGCGGTTCTATGGAAGTGCTTTTAGTTTCTCCCATAAAACCTATTTACATAATGATTTCCAAAATGTTACCTTATTTGGCAATCTCTGTTTTGATAATGCTGCTTATTATTTTACTTTCTGTTTTCATGTTACGAGTTCCCATGAACGGAAGTTATATTACATTTAGCTTAGTATCGCTTGTATTCGTAATTGCTATGCTTGCCGTAGGTTTATTGATTTCTACGATGGTTGAAAATCAAGTAATTGCCCTGCTTATATCTGGGATGGGGTTAATGATGCCTACCGCACTTCTTACAGGAATGATTTTTCCGATAGATAACATGCCTTGGTTATTACGCTTTATATCAACCTTATTACCGGCACGTTGGTTTATATCAGCTGTTCGAAAAATAATGATTGAAGGATTAGATTTCGTATATATCTACAAAGAATTCCTCATTCTTTGTTTAATGACGTTAGTGTTATTGATGATCAGTTTGAAGAAATTTAAAATAAGGTTGGAGTAAATGAGATGGATTACTTTTTAAATTGAATACGCATAACTGTTCCACGTCCTACTACAGAAGATCTTACAAATAATTTCCCTTTATGATATTGTTGAACAATTCTTTTAGCTAAAGTTAATCCAAGCCCCCAACCACGTTTTTTCGTAGTATAGCCGGGTTGAAATATCAGTTTAAACTGATTTGATGGAATTCCTTTTCCCGTATCAGTAATGTCCACAAAAAAGTTTTTTTCATCTTCTGATAAGTCAATAATAATAACACCATTTCCGCCCATAGCATCTACCGAGTTTTTACATAGATTTTCAATTACCCATTCAAAAAGATATTTATTAATAGGTAAATTAAATTTTTTAACATCGTTACGGTTTACCTTGATGGTCACTTTTGAAGATATTCTGGATTGCAAATATTCTACAAAATTTTCAATTACAATAGCGATATTTTCATTTCCAAGTTCCGGTTCTGAGCCGATTTTGGAAAAACGTTGCGCAATAGTTTCCAGCCTATTTACATCTTTGTCGATCTCTTTCATAATAAATGGATCAACCTCCTGTTCTTTCAACAATTCACTCCATGCCAGCAATGAAGAGATAGGAGTACCCAATTGATGTGCCGTTTCTTTCGACATTCCCACCCAAACCCGATTTTGCTCATAGCGCCGTGCATAGCTGAAAATGAAATAACCCGCCATTACAAAGATGAAAATTATAATAAACTGAATAATAGGGTAATACCGTAACTGCATAAGTATCGGAGATTCATGATACAGTACATAACAAGTTCCTTGATGTGGAAGTTCAATTTGTATAGGTTCGTTATGGCTTAAAAAATGCTTAATTAATTTTGCTCTAGCTTCCGTAGTTTCAATATCTTCCGGATCAATCATACCATAAGCAATAATTTCACGCATTGTACTGTCGGTAACAACTACGGGAACGGAGGCATCATTGATGACAACTTCCTGAAAAAAAGCTTCAAGTAAATTATCAATTGCCGTACGCAGGTTAGAATAAATTTTAGATTCTTTATAATAAAGAACAGTATATTTATCTTTATAATAGAACATTACTAAACTATCAAATTCTGATCTATTATCACCAAGTTCACTGATATGCCTCATATTCAAAATCTCGTTGTCCATATTAACCATATAGTTAATATTACCGCTGGGATCAGTGAGTATAGAGGGAATTGTAGAGTTTGATTCAATAATTTCCAAATAAAAAGAAGGATCCTCGTTCAAAGGAGCATCATAAACTTTTTGCATGGCTTTTACCAATAGCGAGGCTCGTTTACTTTCTGTCATCCGGATAGTTTTGAAAAAATCATCCATGTAAGAAACCAAGTTGGCTTTATAAATGATGGCATCTGCCCAAACACTCACCTTTCTTCGTTCCTCTTCTCGTACATTCTTTACTAAAGCATTGGAATATAAAATCATGGCAATAAAAATAACGGTTGCTGTTAAAAATAAAGCCAAATTTCTTCGTTTTTTGTTACCTATTTTCATTTTTATAGTTCATGTATCCAAACTGTTCCATCTCGAAGCAATAAAATCATATTGTTTCTATGAAGCAGTGTTTGAATAACGTCAGAAACAGGAAGTTGTTGCGTTTTAGCTTGCATTGTTTTGTAATTATATATAGCAACTTCGTTGTTTCTTGTATAATAAATTAATTCTGAAGTAACCTCTATAGGTTGAGAAGTGATGATGGGAATCAATTTATTAAAGGTAGTGAAAGTATCGAATAAATAAACGCCTGATTCCGGATCGTGCAAAGCTAAGCTTTTTTCTTCCAACTCAATCATTTTTATTGGATTAAAGCCCGGAAAGTTGATCGGAGTTCTCGAAATCTCGCGCATAAAAAAATCCAATGTTATCAAATATTTATTCACATCGTCATAAAGATGAATTTGATTTGCAGCAGAATAGGAAGCCAATGATATGGAGAAATAATTGGCATCAAATAGAGAAATGGGATTGTTAATAGGCGCAAGTTGCTCGTTTAAGAATACAAGCATTCCGACATCCTGGTAAAAAACCATAACTTTCATTGGATTAAAAACATCTATGGATGAAATTACGCCCAATGTATTGTCTGAATAAGTAGATAATAACCTTCCTTGTGGTGAAAATTTGGATAATTGCGCTTTCCTTACAGTATATATATTTCCATAAGGATCAACTTTAATAAAATCGGCGTTTATATTTGGAATTTGCGTTTGAGCAATGGAAGCATAACATACCGAAAATAATAGAACGTAAAAGATGAATCGGTGCAACAACTATTTTAGTTTATTGTAAAACGGATCGGGATTTGATAGAAAGTACGCACAGGTCTTCCCATTTGTCTACCGGGTTTCCACTTTGGCATCATTCTAACCACACGTACCGCTTCCTGATCAAGCTCGGGAAATACGCCCACCAATACTCTTACATTACTAATGCTACCGTCTCTTTCTACTACAAACTCAATAAATACTTGTCCGGAGATTCCGGCATTACGGGCAACCTCAGGATACCTTAAATTTGCCTGTAGAAATGCATACATGGCTTCAAAACCTCCAATAGGCTCAGGCATTTCTTCCACGAAACGCAACGGAGGCGCATCATCCACTTTTTCTTCTACGATTTCAATAGGAATATACTCTTCTATTGCAGCGTCTAGATCAAAATCTTGACTAAAATCGAAATCGGTATTTACTCTTATATTATCTTCCACAAGTTGAAGTATCACCTCTTGTTGCTGTGCAACCGGTGGCGGCGGAGGCGGAGGAGTAGGATCGGTGGCAATAACGTCCTCATCCATTACAATAATAAGCTCATCATCTTTTATACCTAGGTCCTTGGCTAAATCGCTGGTAGCATAAAGCTCAAAGCTGGCATAAACTAATCCTAAAACTACTACAAATCCGATAAGTAGGAAGGTAGTTCTCCTTCTTTCAAGGTCGCCTTTTATAGATTTTTTTTCAACCATATAGATTATTTTTTAAGTTATTTTTGCTAATAAATAATATCGGCGCAAATATATCATTTTTTACAATATGCCATATATTCATTCAATAAAGTTTTTTTAATTGTGTTTTGTTAATAAAAAAACTATTATTTGTTTAAATAAGCTTCAATTTGTTGGTATAATTTTTCAAAATTGCCATTGTTTTCAAACAGAACATCTGCCTGCCGGATACATTCTGCAAGATTTTGTTTTGTAGGATCTTCTGCACTCATCTCTCGTTGTTCGTTTGCTAAAAATGTGTCAAACGAAATCTGGTCGGTTTCTGATTGGCGGGCAACAATACGTTCATACCTGATTTTAGGGTTGGCATCTACTGCCCATAAAGAAAAATTATCTTTTGTACGCAACGAAGCAATCTCCCCGGGCGTTCGAATGCTTTCTATAATAGCGTTACCTCCATTTTTTACAGCTTCTTTGTACAACTCATCAATAATGTAAGAAGGCGAATGCACTTCACGTAGATTATTGGCTAATTTTACATAAGTATCGCGATTTAAAGGAAGATTTTGTTTTTTTGCTTCCCGGATTAAATAATTGCGCACGGAATAATGTTTAAAACCATAATTATTAACTAAATAATCTACAATAGTTCCTTTTCCTGCACCAATTGTGCCGGTAATGCCAATAATTTTCATAACAATTAAATCTAAACTTTTTATGTTAACGATCGTGTGTTAATTGTATTGCTTTCGCTTTACACAATATTTTGGCACTATTATTGTTAATAGCAAATTATTAAATACTGTAGAAGATGAATTTTAAATTTTCCGAAGAAATGAAAAATGCCTTGGAAGAGGCAAAAAGAATAGCTGTACAATATGGTTATAATTCTGTGGGGGTGGAACATGTGACGCTTGCCATTTTTAAAACCACTTCGTTTAATACTGTACAACAAATTTGTGATTTATACAAAATAGACGCATCTCAATTATGTGCACAAATTCAAGAAATGCTGCAAGATAATGAATATAAAAGCAATACAGATATTGATACGATAAAATTTAATGTGCTTACAGAAAATTTATTTCGTTTAGCTTATTTGGTTTCAAAAGAATGTAGAAGTGAATATATTGAAATGATTCACTTTGTATTAGCTATTTTAAAAGATGGTAGAACCGATTCGAATAATGCTATTAAGTCGTTATTACGTAAAACAGGTATGACATACGAAAATGTACTTGCCGAAATAAAAAAAGAAGAAGCGCCTTTGGGTTTTGATTCTGCAATGGCAGGAACAGACGATGATGAGGAAGATGACGAGGAAGAAGAAGACCGCAGGCGTGGCAAAAAAGCGCAGAAAGGACAAACGCGAAGCGCAACACCAATGTTAGATAGCTTTGGTAAGGATTTGACCAAATTGGCTGCCGAAGGAAAGTTGGATCCGATTGTTGGGCGCGAAAAAGAATTAGAACGGATCGCTCAAATTTTGAGCCGGAGAAAGAAAAATAACCCCGTGCTAATTGGTGAACCCGGAGTAGGAAAATCGGCAATTGCCGAAGGACTTGCCATGCGCATTACGCAAGGAAGGGCTTCTCGAACGTTGCTCCATAAACGCATTGTTAATTTGGATATGGCATCTCTGGTTGCCGGAACCAAGTATCGTGGACAGTTTGAAGAGCGCATGAAAGGGATCTTATCAGAGTTGGAAAAAAACCGCGATGTAATTCTGTTTATTGATGAATTGCACACTATGGTGGGGGCAGGCGGCGCTGCTGGTAGCCTTGATGCTTCCAATATGTTTAAGCCCGCACTCGCTAACGGTGATATTCAGTGCATTGGCGCTACAACCTTGGATGAATATCGCCAATATATTGAAAAAGACGGTGCATTGGAGCGTCGTTTTCAAAAAGTTATGATGGAACCTACTACTGTTGAGGAAACGCTGGAAATATTACAAAATATTAAAGACCGTTATGAAGATCATCACTTGGTGCGCTATTCGGATGAAGCGCTGCAAGCCTGTGTCGCACTTTCTTCTCGCTATATTACAGACAGATGTCTGCCCGATAAGGCAATTGATGCGTTAGATGAAGCCGGTTCGCGTGTACACATCACTAATATTCATGTGCCGCAAGAAATATTAGAGCTTGAAAAACAGATTGAAGATTTGCAAAAATTGAAAAATGAAGCGGTTGTAAATCAACAATTTCAATTGGCAGCCGATTATCGTGATGCAACTAAAGATGCGGAAGAAGCTTTGGCGCAACATAAGAAAGAGTGGGAAAGCCAATCTGACGCGAAACGTCCGGAAGTTACCGATGAAGATGTGGCAGAAGTGATTGCCATGATGACCGGTGTGCCTGTGAAGCGTATTGCTAAAAATGAAGGTGAAAAATTGATGCTTATGTCGCAAGAATTGGAAGGTAAAGTAATTGGGCAAGATGAAGCGATTTTGAAAATTGCTAAAGCTATCCGCAGAAATAGGGTAGGATTGAAGGATCCTAATAAGCCTATTGGAACATTTGTATTTTTAGGTCCTACCGGTGTAGGAAAAACGTACTTAGCCAAAGTTTTGGCCGACTATTTGTTTGATTCTCAAGATGCAATGATTCGTATTGATATGAGCGAATATATGGAAAAACATACGGTATCGCGTTTAATTGGAGCGCCTCCGGGATATGTGGGTTACGAAGAAGGCGGACAACTTACTGAAAAAGTACGCCGCAAACCCTATTCTATCGTATTGTTAGACGAAATAGAAAAAGCACATCATGATGTGTATAATGTTTTATTACAAGTGTTTGATGACGGACAACTTACTGACGGTATTGGTAGAAAGGTAGATTTTAAAAATACCATTATTATTATGACCTCTAACATTGGATCTCGAGAGCTGAAAGACTTTGGTACCGGTGTAGGATTTAGCACATCGGCAATACAAGCCAATAAAGGGAAAATGGAACACAATGTATTGGAAAATGCACTTAAAAAGAACTTTGCTCCCGAATTTTTAAATCGTATTGATGATATAGTGTATTTCAACAGTTTAGACAAACTTGAAATAGTGAAAATCATTGAAATAGAGTTGAACAAAGTCTTAAAACGTGTGGCTGCTTTAGGTTTGGAAGTAACCATAACCGATATAGCGAAAGATTTTTTAGCCGAAGCAGGTTGGGACAGCAATTACGGCGCCCGCCCATTGAAACGCGCTATTCAAAGATATGTAGAAGATGTACTCGCCGAAGAGATTCTTCTTAACCGTATTGATGATAACAGGAAAATAACATTGGATTATAATGATGTTACGGAGAAAATGGAAGTGAAGCTGCTTGTATAATACATTGCTATTACAGGCTTTGCCCGCAGTTTCCAGAAGAAAGAAGAAGGGTTTGATTTTGTAAAAATTCTCCCACTACAAAAAAGCTGCCACCGATAAAAATAATGTCGTTAGACTGTGCGGTGGTACTGGCTTGGTTATAGGCGTTAAGGACGTTAGGAACTCTATGAACATTAAGTTTGGATGAATTTAAGCTTGCGAATAGCTCTTCTGCCGGCATGGCGCGTTCTATTTGAGCTTGACAGGCGTAATATGTTGCATTTTTTGGTAACAGAGGGATAATTTCATCAATATCCTTATCATTAACAAAACCTATAATGATATACAAATGGTCATGAGGCAATTGTTGTAATTGATGCATAACTAATTCAATACCGGAAGGATTATGTGCTACATCGCAAATTGTAAGTGGCTTTTCGGAGACTATTTGCCACCTGCCCATAAAGCCGGTGTTTTTGTAAAGATTTTTGATGGCATTATATAAATTATCTCGCTCTTCAGGTATCTTTTTAAAAATTGAAAGAAGTTTTTCCTCTTTCTTCTTTCTTCTTTCCTTATTTTCCGTTTTAATCTCTATATTCTCAATAATTTGCACACATTTTATAAACGTTCCTAAATTTTTTCGTTGGTAGGCGCCGCCGAATTCTAAGTTGCCTTTATATTCATCGGCTAAATATAAGGGTGCATTTTTGTCTTTTGCTGTTTTTTCAAAAACCGGAAATGTTTCAGGGTGGTATTCACCAATAACTACCGGTGTCTCTTCTTTAATGATGCCGGCTTTTTCGAAAGCAATTTGAGGTAACGAATCACCCAACATCTTGGTGTGTTCTAACGAAATATTAGTAATTACCGATAAGATAGGAGAGAGGATGTTAGTCGCATCTAACCTTCCGCCCAAACCGGTTTCAATGATGGCAATGTCAACTTTTTCGTTGGCAAAGGCATCAAATGCTAAAATAGTGGTCATTTCGAAAAAAGAGGGTGAAATCTTTGCCATTTTTACATGGTACTTTTCAAAAAAATCTATCACTTCTTGTTCAAAAATCTCTTTCCCGTTGATTTTTATGCGTTCACGAAAATCAATTAAATGTGGTGAAGTAAATAATCCTGTTTTCCATCCAAGTTCTTGAAAATAAGAAGCTAATAAATGTGCTACGGAGCCTTTCCCATTTGTTCCGGCAATGTGAATGGTTTTGATTTTTTTTTCAGGATTTCCTGCCATTTCGGCAAGCAGTTCAATATTTTCCAATCCTTCTTTGTATGCCGCACTTCCAATACGGTGATACATGGGAAAGGATTGGAAAATATGTTCTATGATTTCAGGATAAGTCATTAATATCCAAAAATATCTTCTAAAGTCAATTTTTTCACTGTACCAAATTTTTCTTGCAATTCTTTAAAATCCATATCATCTTCCTTGGCGGCAATCATATATACTTTCTTTCTGTCTTTTATGTGTTTATGATTAAATTTTACCACATCGTCCAACGTAAAGGTTTTATATGCTTCGTATAGTACTTTGTTAATGTCATAGTCAATTCCCATTCTTTGCGCATTGCGCCACGCGTTAAAGATGCCGGCTTTTTGAATTCTGTTGGTTTGGATGGCTTGCAAAGCGCCTTCTTTTGCTAAGTTAAAAGCAGCTTCCGAGCGTGGCATATCATCAAATAATTCATTGAAAGCCACAAATGCGTCCACTACTTTGTCATTTTGAGTGGCAATAAACGAGAAATTATAATTAATTTTATTCAATTCATTTGCAGAAACATAGCGTGATTGCGCAGTGTAGGCCAATGAGCGTTTTTCGCGCATTTCCTGAAATACAATAGCATTCATACTGCCGCCAAAGTATTGATTATACATATTAATGTTGGGTAACATTTGCACATCAAACTGCGTACCATCGGAATAAGTAAATAATCTGGCTTGTTTGGCATCGTAATGTACAAAATAAACTTTATCTTCTTTTACATGAACTCTGTTAAAAACTTGAGCAGTTGCCGGTTCTATGAATTTCTTCGGTATTTTGTAATTTTTCAATAAAAGTTTATTAAATTCATCTGCGGAAAGATTTCCATAAAAATAGATTTCCGGTTTTATATTCAATAAATCTTTAACTAAAGTAATCAATTCATTGGGTGTAAGCTTTTGAAGCTGTTCTTCAGAAAGTAAATACTTTGTCAAATCAGGTCCGAATTCACCGTAACTTCGAAGTGCGTTTTGCACTGCATTTTGATTACTTTTCGCATCTCTTCTTGCTTTTAATGCATCGGAAACTAAATTTTGTAATGCTTCAGCATTAGGTTGCGCATCTTTCATTACTGATAAAGTAAGTTGTAGTGCTGCTGCAAAGTTATCGCTTAAACCGGTAATCGTAAGCGTTGTATATTCATCGCTGCATGATAAATTCATGGTGCATGCCAATTTGTAAAATTCTTCCTGAATTTTATCAGCGCTCATTTTTGGAGTTCCTAGATAAGAAATGTAATCGGTAGCAAAAGGCAAACGTAAATCGTTCAATTCTCCTATTTTATAACGAAATTGCAAATTAAATGTAGCATTCTCTACATTTTCAATGTAATAAATATTGAAATTTTTATTGGGGATGATCGTCATGTCTTTTTTAAAATCAATGAAAACAGGTTGAATAGGCTCGGTTTTGTTTTCCTTAATTTTCAGCATAAAATCCGATTCAGCATCTCTATTAATATGAATGGGGGTAATATCGGGTTTGTTCACTTTAGCTATCTCTGTAGGTGCACCTTGTCTTTTATACACAATTACATAATTGTTATGAAAGTGTTTATTGGCAAAATTAATGATGTCTTCTTTTGTGATTTTTGAATAATTAGCAATGGATTGTGAGGCAGTTTTCCATGGAATATTATTCCAAAACGCACTCGTTAACATTCTTCCGCGTGAGGCATTGCTTTCCAATTGACGCATTTCCATTAAACGCATATTGTTAATTACAGCGGTTAATAAATCGTCACTGAATCTCCCTTTTTTGAGCAAATCAATTTGTTGCAACAATAAATCGCGTACTTCTTCTAATGTTTGTCCATCTTTTGGTTTTGCGGTTAAGAATAATGCAGAGTTGTCAGTTAGTACAAAAGCGCCGGCTCCTGCACTCATAACAGCTTGTTTTTGATTCAAGTTCAAATCAATTAACCCAGATTTTCCATTAAATAATACGCGGGCTAGCATATTTAAAATATAAATATCAGGATGGTTTGCAGGTAAATCTACACGAAACGCCATGTTAACAAACTCAGCTTCCAAACCTACCACTTCTTTTACAACAGGTTCTGTAATAGGATCTTCTCCTTTATAAATCAATTCCGGTACGTTTCCGCTTCTTAATTTGCCGAAATGTTTGTCAATAATTGCTATAGCTTCATCAAACTCAAAATCACCCGACATAACAACTGCCATATTATTAGCTACATAATATTTTTCATAAAACTCACGAATATTTTTCATGGAAGGATTCTTTAAGTGTTCGGCTTCACCCAGGGTAGTTTGTTGTCCATAAGGATGGTTGGGAAATAATCCGGCAAGAATTGCCTCAATAGCTTTGCGATTGTCATTAGTTAACGACATGTTTTTTTCTTCATAAACTGTCTCTAATTCAGTGTGAAACAAGCGTAATACTGGACGATCGAATCGGTTTGCTTGAATGATTGCCCAATTTTCTAATTGATTAGATGGAATATTTTCCATGTAAACGGTGTAATCGTTTGCGGTTCCGGCGTTTGTACCTTGAGATCCAATAAACTTCATCGCTTTGTCGTATTCGTTTGGAATAGTTAATTTACTGGCTTCATAGGAAATGCTGTCAATAATTCTATACACAGCGGCACGTTCGGCTTCATCTGTTAAAACACGATATTGCTCAAACAATTCTTCAATTTGTGCAATCATCTCCTTCTCTGTTTCCCAATCTATAGTACCAAAATCGGGTGTCCCTTTAAACATCATGTGTTCGAAATAGTGCGCCAAACCAGTGGTCTCGGCGGGATCGTTTTTGCTTCCTACTTTCACCGCAATGTATGTTTGAATACGCGGAGCTTCTCTGTACTGTGTTAAGAAAACAGTTAGACCGTTGTCTAGTGTATAAATACGCACATTCAACGGATCATTCGGAACGGTTTCATATTTGTACTGTTTTTTTCCATTGAATAGATTTTGTGCGGAAAATGCTGAAAAAGTGGCAAGGAATGCCGCAAAAATTAAAAGAACTGATTTTTTCATGTTTTAATTAATATAGTGGTATAATTTTTTGGTTGCAAAAATAGAAAATCTATCGGAATATAATATATGTTTACTGTCTGCGAGAGTATAAAATTTTTGTTTTCTCCTCTTTAAGGATTGAAGGATGGACGTTTTTTCAAGAGAAAATAGTAAATTGAAAAATTTTATACTACTTTCATCGTTTCAATTTGATATATCAATAATGTACCGTTTTTGTCTTCTGTTTTCTGTTTTCTGCCTTCTGTTTGCAAGTTGTGCTAGAATAGTTACCCCATCCGGAGGTCCGAGAGATACTACTCCGCCAAAAGTGGTAGCGGAGAGACCGGAAAGTGGGAGTACTAATTTTCAAGAGAAAACAATAAGAATCACTTTCGATGAGTATGTTACGTTAAATAATCCAATAGAAAATGTTATTTTTTCACCACCATTAAACGAGCGTGTTGAATACACGACGAAGGGTAAATCGGTGATCATAAAAATTAGGGATACGCTTCGTGAAAATACCACTTATAATATTCTTTTTTCAGACTGTATTCAAGATTTTAATGAAGGAAACAAATTATCAAGCTATAATTATGCATTTTCTACAGGCGACTCCATAGACCAGCATAAGCTTTTCGGTATAGTTATAAGTGCGGAAGCCGACCAACCCGAAGCAGGAGTTTTTGTGATGTTATATGAGAATGATATTGATTCTTTGCCACTTACGGTACGTCCCAATTATATAACTAAAACAGATGCACAAGGAGGATTTATTTTTCATCACCTGAAACCACAAAGTTATAAAGTCTTTGCACTTAAAGACATCAATTCCAATTTAAAATACGACTTACCCAATGAACGTATCGCTTTTGTAGATAACATGATTCAGGCAAAATTTTATGCTACGGATTCATTGCTTAGAGCAGATACTGCCGCATTTATAACTTTACGTATGTTTCAAGAAGCAGACACTATTCAATTGCTTGCGCCTTTAATTAATCCTCGAGCTGGCATATATCGTTTCCCTTATAAAATCCCTATACATTCTTTTGATATTCAATTAGAAAGCGATACAATTATTGATTTTTTTTCAAAAATTAATGCAACAAAAGATACGATTTCTTTGTATTTAAAAACGTTTTTCAAAGAATCTGCAATTGCTTATATACAAACCGATTTTGCTCGTATAGATACGGTGGAGTTATTTCCGTATAAAGCTCCGCAACAAACAGGAAGAAGAGCAACAACAATGATGCCTGCTTTGAATATTACCGTAAGCAATAAAGACAACTTGTATGCTCCAACTTTGCTCAATTTTTCTTATCCGGTAAAACCTGTGGATAGTGTGCAAATGTTGATTATCGCTACAATTAAAGGAGAAAAAGATACTATGGCAATTTATATAAACATTCCGGATAGTTTTGTGATGCAAGCTCCCATTCCTTTTGTTTTTGAGCCAAAAATTAATTATACGATATGGCTTCAAGATTCATTGTTTTTTGGATATGATGATACCACAAATGATACTGTAATATCTTCACTTTCAAAAAAAACAGAAAAAGACTACGGTAATTTAATTATTCATTATAAAGTGGACAATAAAAACGATATGGATTTTATTGTGGAATTACTCGCTTCTAATCAAAAAGTTATTCGTAAAGATATTATATCATCTTCTAAAACAGTAGAATACAAATACCTTTTTCCGGGTAACTATCGCATTAGAGTTGTTGAAGATAGAAATAAAAACGACAAATGGGATACGGGCAACTATCGAAAAAAAACGCAACCCGAAAAAATCTTTTACCTCAATAAAGAAATATCAATCAGGGGCTTTTGGGATGTAGAGGAGGATATTGAGTTGAGGGCACCGTAAAGACTCAGTTCTCTGAATTAAAATGCACTCCAAATGAGTATAGCTATTTCATAAAAAATAAATCCTGATATACTGGCAAACAACAATCCCCAAATAAATGCCGGAATGCCTGTAATTTTCTTTAACAAAGTGGCATCACCTGCTTTCTCTTTTTGTTTGATGGATAAATATAAAATCGTTAAAGCAGAAAAAATGGCATCTATAGCTATGAAAACTGCATATAATAATGCAGCTATATGTATGTAATGTGCATTGTTTAGATAGATTAAATACATGTTAATAGCGCAAAAGATGAGTATCCATATGGCGCCGTAAATATTGCGCACCCAAAGTAATAACATGAATAAAAGAAGTATGGAAATACCTATTAAGAATCCTTTTTCATATCCTACAGTTAGCAAATAAAATATGAAATATGAAACTAAAGATGAAAAGGGGTATCCGATAAAGGCTATTAAGAAACTGCCGAATTTTGTTTTGGAAGAAGTGGTGGTTGTACCGGAAGCATCATTAAAAAGCTCAATTTTTTTAACATTGCCTTCTAAAACCAGCGCCATTAAGGCATGTCCCAATTCATGAATTGCCGTATTTATGACGTTGAACCATTTTCCAATAACAGGAATGCGGGGCAATACCAGTGCAAGCCCCGCAAACCAATAAATTAATGGAATACCTAAAAAAGTCAAGTGTTATTTTCTAAGATTTTGTTTTTTAGCAAAATTACCTATTACATCTTTAAAGTCGGGTTTTCCAATCTCTTGAAGTTCATAACCGATTTTTACCGTTGGTTTATTTATTTTAACAATTCGGTTAAGGTCAATAGGAGTTGCAATGAGAACCAAATCGCAAGGAGTATTTTCAATTGTTTTTTCTAAATCTCTCACTTGTTCTGCACTATATCCCATAGATGGCAATACAGGCCCCAAATCAGGATAAGTATCGAAAGTTTCTTTTAGTTTTCCAACTGCATATGGCTTCGGATCAACCAGTTCTGCTGCTCCATATTTTAGAGCTGTCAAACTTCCATAGTTATATTCCACTTCTCCGTGGGTAACCGTTGGCCCCTCTTCAATTACAAGAACACGTTTTCCTCTTATCAATTCCGGCTTATCTACAAAAGTAGGTGATACGGCATCTATAATCAACGCATCGGGATTTACTTCTGCAACATTGTGTCTTACTAAGAAAAGATCTTCCAAATCAGCGCTTTCTATCTTATTAACAACTACTACATCTGCTATTCTTAACGTAGTTTCGCCAGGATAGTAGCTTATCTCGTGTCCGGCTCTTTGTGGATCCACCATTGTAATCATAAGGTCAGGGCGAATAAAAGGGAAGTCGTTATTTCCGCCATCCCAAAGAATTATGTCCGGATTCTCTTTTTCAACTTCACGCAAAATCGCTTCATAATCTATTCCCGAATAAATAATGGTGTTGCGTACTACGTGAGGTTCATATTCTTCCATTTCTTCAATGGTACATTCGTGTTTTTTAAGATCCTCAACTGTAGCAAAACGTTGAACTGCTTGTTTTACAAGGTCCCCATAAGGCATGGGGTGTCTTATAGCAATCACAGAAAGTCCTAAAGCATTAATCTCATCAACAATTCTTCTGGATGCCTCGCTTTTTCCTCCTCCTGTACGAACAGCACCTGTTGCAATAACCGGTTTTGTGGATTTTAACATGGTAGAGTCCAAACCTAACAATCGGAAATCAGCGCCTGCTGCATTGATTATCGAAGCCAAATTCATCAACTTGAGATAGTGTATATCGCTGTAAGAAAATACACATTCTTTAACATCATGTTTTTTTATTAAATCTACCAGTTCGCTTTCCGAAACAATCGGAATACCATTAGGATATAGTTTTCCGGCTAACTCCGCAGGATATTTTTTTCCATCAATATCAGGAATTTGAGCAGCTGTAAAAGCCACTACATTATAATCCTGATTGTCTCTAAAATACATGTTGAAGTTGTGGAAGTCTCTTCCTGCAGCGCCAATGATAATGACATTTTTTTTCATAATGTTTTGATTTTAATGTTTATATAATAAAAATATTCGTATTTCTAATAAAGGCTGCAAATATAGAGTTTTTATTGTTAAGTTTGAAAATATTTAAAATGAACACGTTTAATTTAATGAGATTCAATAAAAATGTACTCGGAAACAAATCAAATGGTTGTGAAACGGCTGGTGATTGTGAAATAATTTATTTTTGCACAAAATTTCATCACTTGAACCATTTTAGTCGCATCATTCTTCCTGTTTTTTATATTATAATGCTTTTGAGCATTAATAGTTGCAGTTCTAGTTCTAAAGAAGTAGTTCTATTGGAATATAATGGGAAATTTCCCGATGAGTCTGCACGAAATATTGAAATTATTATGAGTGAAGAAGGAAAAATTACATTTACTTTATATGCGCCTGTTATGAATAAGTATTATGGCGACAACCCTTATACAGATTTTCCGGAGGGGATTACAGTTTCATCTTATGAAAACGGAGAAAAACAATCTACGCTTACAGCGGGATATGCAATTGATGAAGAAGGTAGTGAACGCATGGAGGCACATAAGAATGTAGTAATTGTAGATTTGGTAAAACAAGAATCTATTCTTACGGAAAAAATTATTTGGGATAAAAAAAACAAACGTATTTTTTCTGATGTAGAAGTTACTCAGATTAAAGCAGATGGAACAATAAACCGAGGTGATGGTTTTGAGTCTGATGAAAGATTTACAAAATATAGTATCAAAAATCCGCGTGGCGAAATCTTAGCAGAAGAATTGTAACGGTTTAAACCTTAGCTATATTTACAATCACTTGTACCGCTTTTTCCATTGATTCTACCGAAATAAACTCATATTTTCCATGAAAGTTATGTCCGCCGGTAAAAATGTTAGGGCAGGGGAGGCCTTTAAACGATAGATTTGCTCCATCTGTCCCCCCGCGAATTGGTTTTACAATTGGCGTAACACCGGCATTAATCATCGCTTTTCTTGCACGCTCAACAATATAGAACACCGGTTCTACCATTTCACGCATATTCTTATATTGATCTTTAATTTCACATTTTACACGCTCAGCTCCATATTTTTCATTCAAAAAAGCAGTAATTTTATGCATAAACTCTTTTTTCTGTTCAAAAAGCTGTTTGTCGTGATCTCGAATAATATAATTCAATTTGCTATTTTCTACTGTTCCTTCCATTTTAATTAACAGATAAAAACCCTCATAACCTTCCGTATATTGCGGACGTTGAAATTCAGGAAGTAGTGCATTAAATTCCATGGCAATGAGCTGGGAATTTATCATTTTATTTTTGGCATAGCCCGGATGCACATTTCTTCCTTGAATGGTAACGCTAGCGCCGGCAGCATTAAAGTTTTCATATTCCAGTTCACCTAGCATGCCACCATCTACCGTATATGCAAAATCGCATCCGAACTTGGCAACATCAAAATATAGCACACCTTTTCCTATTTCTTCATCAGGCGTAAATGCCACCTTAATTTTCCCATGCTTAATTTCAGGATGTTGCGTTAAGTATTCAAGCGCACAAATAATCTCGGCGATGCCAGCTTTATCATCCGCACCTAGCAACGTTTTACCATCAGTAGTTAAAAGTGTTTGTCCAACATAACTTTTCAACTCCGGAAAATCTGCTATAGATAATACGGTATTGGTTTCTTTATCCAATAAAATATCATTCCCGTCATAATTTTCTACAATTTTGGGAGCATTGATTCCGGGCATATCGGGTGCTGTATCAAAATGTGCAATGAATCCGACCACAGGTAGTTTTTCTTCGGTATTTGCGGGTAAAGTAGCAGTAACATACCCAAATTGATCTTTTTCTACTTCTATTAAACCTAAAAGTTTTAATTCTTCTACTAAAATATCTCCAAAAGCAAGTTGTTCCTTGGTACTGGGATAAGTTTCCGATGTGTCATTAGCAGTAGTTGGATACGAAATATACTTCGTAAAACGGGAAATTAATTTTTGTTTCATCTTGATATTTTTTTGTGCAAAAATAGAAAAATAAGAGAAATAATTTTTCTTTTGTATTTACTTGATTATAAGCAAATTTTGTATTTTTAGAGATAAAACCAATACGCTTAGGACATTTTCATGCCGTTTTTTTAAAGATTCTTATTTTTGTTTTAAACTCATTATATTTTTGCGGAACCGTTACAAAACAATACAGATTTTGTAACGAATAAGAGAAATAAAATAAAGAATGGGGCATTTTAAAATTTAAAGTGCTCCTTTTCATTATAATAATTTTTTTGAACCTTAAGTAACAACAGGGATAGTAAAACCAAGCATTTTTTGGATAGTAAGCAATTGTTTCATTTCATCTTGGCTACAAAACGTCAATGCTGTTCCTGTTTTTCCAGCTCTTCCCGTACGGCCAATACGATGAACATATGTTTCCGGCATATCCGGTAAGTCATAATTGATTACAAGCGGTAATTTATTAATATCCAATCCACGTGCAGCAATGTCAGTCGCAATCATAACGCGTGTCTTACCTGATTTAAAATTACTAAGCGTCCGCTGTCTCGCAGTTTGGGATTTGTTACTGTGAATGGCTTCACTACCTATTCCTGCTCTGCATAAAATACGCGCAATACGGTCGGCTCCGTGTTTGGTTCGTGAAAACACCAGTATTGAATCTCCCTTTGCGTTTTTTACTAAAGAAGTTAAAAGTATTTTTTTTTCATCTTTCTCCACGTAATATACATATTGGTCTATGGTATCTACAACTGAAGACTCTGGAGATATTTCAATTTTTACGGGATTATGTAAAATGGACTTAGAAAGTGCAATAATTTCAGGTGGCATAGTCGCCGAAAAGAAAAGCGTTTGTTTTTTTTGGGGAAGTTTTGGTAATAAACGTTTTATATCATGAATAAATCCCATACTTAACATCTTGTCTGCCTCATCCAATACAAAACATTCAACAGCATCTAACTTAACAAAGCCTTGTGTTATTAAGTCCAGTAAGCGTCCGGGGGTGGCAATTAAAACATCCGTACCTTTTTTTAGTTTTTCAACTTGTGGGTTTTGATTAACTCCGCCAAAAACGAGGCTGTGTTTGATATTGGTATATTTTGCATAATGACTGAAACAGTCATTAATTTGAATGGCTAATTCTCGTGTGGGAGTGAGTATTAGCGCCCTAATTGGGCGATGTTTTTCTTGAAATATTACTTTTGATAGTTGTTGTATGATAGGAATGGCAAATGCGGCAGTCTTGCCTGTCCCGGTTTGGGCGCATCCTAATAAATCTTGTTGATTTATTGCCACGGGAATAGCTATTTCTTGAATCGGCGTAGGTGTTGAATATTTTTTTTCTTTAAGCGCCTTTAAAATAGACGGTATAATATTTAATTCTTCAAACGTCATAAATTTTTATAATAGAGTGTTTTAAATAACAAATAGTGAAAGCTGAGTTTTATTTCAGCTTTCACTGCTTGTTTTGATAGAAAGAAAGTACATTTGGAGCTTTGTACTAATATCTCCGTGAATTATATCCTCCTCCGCCTCGGCGATTATTGTTGAAATCTCTTTTTTCAGTTTTAGGTTTTGCTACGTTAACTGCAATAACTTTGCCTTCGAATTCCGCTTCATTTAATTCTTTGATAGCTTTTAGCGCTTCTGCTTCGTTGGGCATTTCTACAAAACCAAAACCTCTTGATCTTCCGGTTTCTCTGTCGGTGATAACTTTAGCTGAGGATACTTCCCCATACTCTTGAAATAATTCTTTTAAGTCAGCATCATTCACGCTATAACTTAAATTTGCAATGTAAATGTTCATTTGTTTTTTTAATAAGTGAATAAGTAATTAGAGATTGAGGAAAAAAATAAAGGAAAGGGCTATTCTTATAAATGTAACATAAAAACGAAGCGCTAAACAATAAAAATTCAACAACTCAAATCGGCGGCAAAGATACAAATAAATGATTTGATATCCTACATTGTTATTGATTTAAATGCTTTTCCCAGATTTTCAATAATATCCGATGCAATCAAACTTTCGTATGATTGTTTTTCCAAAGCACAATCACCTGCAAATCCATGCAAATAAACACCTAATTTAGCAGCATTTTCAGGAGAATATCCTTTGGCGAGCTGTCCAAAAATAACGCCTGTTAATACATCTCCGCTTCCTGCAGTTGCCATACCTTGATTTCCGGTGGTATTCATGTATATATTTCCATCTGGTGTAGCCACGATAGTATAATGTCCTTTTAACACTGTGATAATGTGATATTTTTGTGCAAAACTTTGAACTTTCAATACTCTTTCAAAATGATTTTTCGATTTTCCGGTTAAACGATCAAATTCTCCTGCATGAGGCGTTAAAATGGAGTTTATGGGAAGTAACTCTAACCACGATTTATTTTCTGCAAGAATATTTAAGGCATCTGCATCTACGACAATAGGGGAGGAGACCGTTTTTAATAAACTGAATATCCCTTTCAGGGATGCAGACTCTTGCCCTAAGCCCGGACCAATAGCAATAGCATTACAGCTTTTTACAACATCCGGTATTGAAGAGAAGTTATCGGGATTGGGATCGTAATTTAATATGGCTTCAGGAACGTAAAGCGTTACTTTATCCAATACTGTAGCAGGTGCATGCACGATGAGTTTCCCTATTCCTGAACGTAATGCTGCTTTTGCCGACAATAATGTTGCGCCGGGCATATTACGCGAACCTGCAATAAGAATTCCAACTCCATTGCTGCCTTTATGTGCAAATTTCGGAACAGGAACATAAATTTCTTTTAATACTTTTTGCGTAAGTAAATGAAAATTTGATAATCGGAATTTCATAAGCTATTTTTGTATACCAAGCGCAAACGTAGAAAAAAATTATTCAAAAATTTATGGTATTAAAATTTTCTATATTTGGATTGGTCTCATTTGTTCATTTTTAGAAAAATGAGGTTCAAAGAAGTGTGTAATATTATGACACATTGTTGATGTTTTTTGAAAAATACTCAAAATAATGTATGATTTCATGACACTTCAGTATTTTTAATAAAAATCAACTTGCGTGAGAAAACTATAAAAACTTCCAAAATTACCTCTATTCATGTACTACGATGAAATTCATATTGGGAAAAAAATTCAATTCGTCTTTAACCAAAGCGGATTGTCGGTTTCGCAATTTGCACGTATGCTCGGGGTACAAAGAACACGTATTTATAATGTTTTTGATAGCAAAACTATAGATACAGATTTATTGTGTAAAATTTCCGATGTATTGCATTATGATTTTCTTACGGAGATTTATCTAAAGAGAAGAGAGACAGAAAATCAAAATCCAACCACTATAAACATACATTTTCAAATTTCTTCCGAAAATTTGGCAGATTTTATCAAATCTGTGAATAAGCTGAAGAAAGCGGGGATTGTTAAGGTGGGGTGAGAAAGGTAAAAGATAATAATTATTTTTGCCAAAGAAAAATAAAACTTATGAAAATCCCACACACCTTCACTATCGTTTTTTGTCTTGTAATTTTATGCGCCGTAGCCACCTGGTTTGTTCCCGGAGGAGAATTTGAACGCGAAATTATTGTAGTTGAAGGTGTTAGTCGTAGCATAGTGATAGCAGATTCTTTTCATTATACAGAAAATGCCCCTCAAACGTGGCAAGTGTTTACTGCTTTTTTTAATGGTTTTAAAAGAACTGCGCATATCATTGCTTTTATTTTAATGGTAGGTGGCGCTTTTTGGATATTGAATGCCACAAGTGCCATCAATATTGGTATCTTTAGTTTTCTAAGAAGCACTGAAAAGCTAAAAAAAAATAAATTGTTGAACAAAGTTGGCGTCAATAACATTGTAATTACATTCATTATGATTTTATTCAGCTTATTTGGCGCTATTTTTGGTATGAGCGAAGAAACTATTGCATTTATCATCATTTTTGTGCCGTTAGCTATTTCTATGGGCTACGATTCCGTTACAGGCGTATTGATGTGCTATGTGGCTGCGCACGTAGGATTTTCGGGAGCAATGCTCAATCCTTTCACGGTAGGCATTGCACAAGGTTTGTCGGGTTTGCCCGCCTTTTCAGGATTGGAATATAGAATGTTATGTTGGATTATCCTTACAGCTATTACAATTGCTTTTACATTATGGTATGCAAATCGTGTGAAAAAAAATCCGGAAAAATCTTTTATGTATGAATTAGATTCTTATTGGCGAGAAAAAGCCGCTGAAACACAAAATGTTCATGAAATACAAAAATCATCTTGGGCAACTTGGATAGTTTACGGAATTATTTCATCTCTATTGATTTATTGCTCATTTGCATTTACTTATAGCACAATTTCAATTGGTAATAATATCTTTAGTGTGATGCTATTTCCTGTAGTTGCCGGTATTTTTATTCCTTTTGGATTTTATTCTGCATATAAATCCGTTCATAGTTATATTTTATCGTTATTAGTGCTAACAATTGTAGTTTTGGTAATTGGTGTGTTGGGCTACCATTGGTATGTAGGCGAGATCGCCGGTTTATTTTTTGCCATGGGGATTGCCTGCGGGTTCGCATACCATTTTACTTTTGATAATATTTCTCGTTTATTTTTAGATGGATGCAAGGATATTATGAATGCTGCTTTGGTGGTGGGTATTGCAGGAGGCATTATCATTATTTTGGAAGATGGAAAAATTATTGATACGATTTTATTTAGCGTTTCACAAGCTATGGAAGGCGCCGGAAAAGTAGGTTCGGTAGGCGCCATGTATTTAGTTCAAAGCGTAATAAACATTTTAATTCCTTCAGGTTCTGCTAAAGCTGCACTCACCATTCCTATGATGGCGGAGTTTTCCGATATAATCGGCGTTTCGCGGCAATTAACAGTACTTGCCTTTCAACTTGGCGACGGGTTTACAACTATGGTTACCCCTGCTTCCGGCGTACTTATCGGTTGCCTTGGAATTGCTCGTATTCCTTATACTAAATGGCTAAAGTTTTTCTTCCCATTCTTGTGTATCCTAATGATTCTTGGGTTTGTTTTGTTATTGCCGCCGTTGTTTTTTCACTTTAATGGTTTTTAGGAAACTTAAAAACATCCTTTTGCCATCTGTATAATAATAAAAAGGGAATCCATTAGACTCCCTTTTTATTATTTGCTTCTTGTGAAAAACGAAATTGACTTATGGGTGTACTAAACGAAAACCGGAAACATTAGTGCTAGTTGTAGGAGAAGCATTATGCCGAGATGAAACACGGCATAATTGCGCGGCACTGGCGTAACTGCCACCTCGCTGTACACGGGCGCCGCCATCAAGGGGTCCTTGTGGATTTGTTTGCGCTGTATTGGGATATCCTGCTACAAACCAATCGTTACACCATTCCAAAACATTGCCACTCATATCACAAATACCCAATTCATTTGGTTCTTTTCTACCAACAGGATGAGTTTTATTACTGCTATTGCCTTCATGCCAAGCAACCTCATTAATACTGTTACTGCCACTGTATGTGCGTCCTTGGTTTCTATAGCCACCGCGTGCAGCATATTCCCACTCTGCTTCTGTTGGCAAACGATAATTTTTACCGGAAGCCTCGTTTAATCTACTTATAAATTCCTGTGCCTGAAGCCAACTTACTCGCTCAACAGGTAAATCACTGTCGCCTTGGAAAAAGCTCGGGTTGCTCCCCATAATGGCTACCCATTGTTTTTGTGTTACGGGATATTTGGCAATATAAAAACCATCTAATGTTACTTGACGTAGTGGAAGTTCTCTTGCCTGACACGGATACTCATCATCTATTACGTTACATCCCATAGTAAAAGTTCCACCTTCTACCCATATCAATTCCGGCTCTGCAGGATGAGGGGGAGGTAAGTTCACTGTTATCGTACAGGTAGCTTTAAAGTTACCGGCTTCTGTGGTAACGGTAATAGTAGCTATGCCTTCGGCTATTGCAGATACTTTACCACTATTATCTACCGTGGCTACGTCATTGTTATTACTTGCCCAACTTACAACTTTGTTGTCGGCGTCAGCAGGATGTACTGTTGCGATTAAATTTGCCGTTTGGTCAACCTCAAGTGTTAGTGAGCTTTCGTTGAGAGTTACACCAGTAACATACGTGGTTTTGTCGCCACAAGCAACAAATGCCGTTATTAATAATAGCGTAACGGCAAGAAAATTGAAAAAGTGTCTTTTCATAGGTATAAATTTTTGGTTAAATTTTAGGGCGCGAACTTACATGTTTTTTAATATATACAGAAAAATTTACAATAAAAAAAGCTGCTTGATACAGCTAAATAGGGTGATTATATTGACACTTTTTGTTAGATTTTGAGAGAAATCAGAAAAAACTGTTATACTCGTTTTTGTCCCGATTTAAACACAAAAGCCAATAAATTTTATTTGTAATTTATTGGCTTTGAGCGTTTCCTTAAAGAAATTGAGCGGAAAACGAGACTCGAACTCGCGATTTTAATAATCCCGAAAACGAGTACTTCATTTTTTGAAACGCTCTGGTTAATAGTTATTTATATTTTTATATTTTTGTTTTTTTAGTGCATTCTGTCTCGTTTTTGTCCCGATATTTCAATAAAAAACAACTGCTATTCAAGCAGTTATAACGAGATTTTTTATTTTCAAGCAATTTTAGTTTCAGAAAGTAATAAATTAAATCAAAGAACTTTTTTCGCTACACCACTTCATATGTTAAAAATATAACTATCTTTAGCGCTGGTAGTTATAGCTATCATTTGCAACAAACCGTGCAACATTCCTTGCTGCAAAGAATGCTGCAAATATAGTACTTTTTTAACATAAACCACTAAAAATCAAAAAAAATGAAGGATCTATTTTGCCTATCTGAGCAAGCAATTCGGGCACTAAAAGAGCCCGGTATGAAATGGAAAATCATGTATGCTTTGGAGATAAATGACTCCAGAACTCTTGACAAGCACATTAAAAACAATTTTCCAAGCAGCCCCCTGATGAACTTTAATGTGAAGGAGATTATTAAAGAAGTGTACCCGCATCTCAACGATAAAGACATTTACACTAAGTTAACAGATGAAGATATGACAAGACTTCGTGAGAAAAGAAAAAAGATCAAAATACAATAACCTTAAAAAATTAGATTCATGAGAAAATTAACACCAATCAAAAGCACTAAACATTATTTAAAAATCATTGGCTTCGTATTCATTGTTTTAAAACTGTTTAAAGCCGTAAACTTTAACTGGTTTGTTACCATGTCTCCATTTTTAATATTGATTTTCACAGAGTTTGTATTTTTCGTATGGGGATATATTATTTACTGCAAAATCAAAAACAAAAATGGTTGAGCGTGGACTTGGAGCACTGAAAAAGTACCTTCCTCGTGGTTACGTCGTAACGTTCGCACAGCGTTTCGATTGTAGTAAAAGTAAAATATATAAAGTAATAAGAGGGCAATTGGTGGACTATCGCATTTTAAAAGCTCTCAAAGAGGAAGCTGAAGCAAATTTAAAAATTACACAACAGATTAACAGTACAAACAATAAACTAAAAAAGATATGAAAATTTATAAAAATTGGAAATTCCCAGACACACATTATTTTCCGGAAAAGACAGAGAAGAAACAAATTACAATTCACCACACGGTATCGGGTCCCGGTGTAGAAGGCGATATCAGCTGGTGGTTGCAGGGTAATAACCGCATTGCTACCTCTTTCATTATTGACAGGGAAGGCCGGATACACAAATGTTTTAGTGATGATTTTTGGGCAAACCATTTGGGAGGCAAAGCTACAGACTTTACCTCCATGGGTGTTCCATACAAAAAACTTGACCGTAACAATATCGGAATTGAGTTGGACAGCTGGGGCGCACTGGCTCAGCACACCGATGGATTGTTTTATCCAATTAAATACGAGGGTAACAAAGCAGTTCCCAATCTCAAATGCAAACCCGCAGCAAATATATACGAGTATTGCAGTACGCACAAGTTTCGCGGTATTCAATACTACGAACGTTATACAACGGCGCAATTGGAGAGTTTGCGCGAACTGCTGGTCTATTTGCAAAAAAAACACAACATCCCTACCAATTACAGCAGCGACATCTGGAATCTTTGCCGCAGGGCATTACAGGGAGAGCCGGGCATTTACTCACACGTCTCTTTTCGCCCCGATAAATCAGACTGCCATCCGCAAATAGAGCTTGTAAATCTTCTTAAAAACCTTTAAATATGGATATTAAAAACCTCTTTTTGCTTCTATTAGTCGCAATTGTTTTGGTGTGTTTACTGCATTGTTGTCCCAAATATGATACGGTAACAAACACACAAACCACTACTACCGTGCATATTGATACATTAACACTCTACAAGACGGTCTATTTACCACAACCCTATAAGGTGGTAGAACTCCAAATAGATACTCTGTATATTGATACATCAAAGGTTATTCGCGATTATTTTACCGAGAAGTATTATCATATCTCTTTTCAAGACACTTTGCTAAAGGCGCTTGCCGACATTAAAGTGTCTGAAAATTCTATTGAGTTGGCAAAGTTTGATTATGAAGTGTATCGCCCTACCATATACACCACAACTGTCATCACAGAAACACGCACACCACGATTTTCCTTTGCGCTGGGTTGTGGCACAAATTACAATTGGATAAGTGGCAAAGCCGGATTGGAACTTAATACAGCCATGAGAGTGAAACAACAAAGTATCCATCTCGGACACGACTTTATTAACCAAACATCCCGGCTGGGATGGCAATTTCATTTCTAATGATATCTCGAGAAAATATAAACGACATTTTATTAGCTGCCAATTTGGTATCTATCGTAGAAGAATCGGGTATAAAACTCAAAAAAACAAGCCCTTCGCTACACAATGGCATTTGTCCGTTTCACAGTGAAAAGGACGGCAGTTTTTACGTGAATACCCGGACAAATACCTATAAATGTTATGGTTGTGGCGTATGGGGTAATTCCATAGATTTTTTAATGAAAAAATACGCGCTTACCTTTTTGGAAGCAGCCCGCAAACTTGCTGCCAAGTACAGCATTCACATAGAAGAGTTTACGCCTACCAAAGAGCAGGAAGCAGAAGAAAAACTGCGTAAACAGCTTCTTAACATTTACGAAGAAGCGGCAGTGTTTTACTCTTTGCAGCTGGAATCCAATCCCAAGGCATTAGAATATGCACGCAGCCGCTTTGATGATGAAACGATAGACCTTTTCAGAATCGGTTTTGCACTGGACGATTTCAGTGCTCTATACCGGCATTTGCGCCACAAAGGGTATTCAATGGCAGTACTTGAAAAAAGCGAACTGTTCCGGCAGAAGAAAGACGGTGGTAATTACGATTTTTTTAGAAACCGCTTAATGTTTCCCATCTTTGACATCACCGGGCGCGTTATTGCATTTTCGGGCAGGAAAATGCCGGACGGTGATGAGAGTTCACCTAAATATATTAACAGCTCCGAGAGTATCATTTATCAAAAAAAGAATGTACTGTTTGGGTTCAATTTTGCGCTTCCGCACATCCGGCAGGAAGATTCGGCAATAATTGTTGAAGGATATGCAGATGTGATAAAGCAGCATCAGTTAGGAATAAACCATGTTGTTGCCTCATGCGGAACAGCCCTGACAGACGAACAAATAAGGATGATTGGGCGCACTACGCGCAATTTTTGCCTGCTCTATGACAGCGATGCCGCAGGACAGGCAGCAGCAGAGAAAAACGGCAAAAGGATTACGGAGGTAAGTTATAATGCTTATACTTTGACACTTCCCAATAATGAAGCTGGACAAAAGCAAGATCCCGACACCTTTTTTCAATCTGCGGAGCATTTTAAGGAGTTTTATACTCAGCACAGGGAAAATTTTTTATTGCGTTTTACCAAATCCAAAATCGGCTTTGCCGATGACCCAACAATAAAAAGTTTAGCCATTAAAGAGGTAGCATCTCTGTTTTACAAACGTTCCGAAAGCGAATGTTTTGCCATTGTGGAATCATTGAGCGAAATTCTCAAACCCAAAAAACTTTGGCTCAAAGTGATAGCGGAGTTGGAGAAGGAAGCACAGGCAAAGCGGTCGCTTAAAGAACTATCCGGCAACGGCAGAACCAACGAACAGAACAAGTCTATTGAAAAATACGGTTTTTACCAAGAGAATAATTGCTACTACTTTTACGCTCCCAAAGGAGAGGGGTTTTATCAGGGCAGCAATTTTTCACTTGAACCGCTTTTTCACATTGAGTCTGCCGTCAATGCCAAACGTTTGTACAGATTAAAAAATGAATACGGCGTTGTCAAAGTATTGGAACTTTCACAAAAAGACTTGATTGCCATTTCAGCCTTTAGGCTTAAATGTGAGTCTTTGGGCAATTTCCGTTTCGATGGGGGCGAGTATGGACTGAGCAAAGTAAAAGCCTATCTTTATGAGAAAACAAAGAGTTGCAAAGAGATTGTGCAGCTCGGTTGGCAAAAGGAAGGCTTTTTTGCGTGGAGTAACGGCATTTTTTCGTCCGGCAATTTTACTGAAGTGGACGAGCTTGGAATAGTGGAGTATGAGGGTGTCTTTTTCTATATCCCTGCGCTTTCCTCATTCTACAAACAGGAAGATACGCTTTTTCAGTTTGAACGCCGTTTCAGGTATCTTCCCGGAACAATTTCCCTGTATGAGTACACCGAAAAATTGGTTAGCATTTACGGTGAAAATGCCATTGTCGGTTTTTGTTATTTTATTGCAAGCCTTTTTAGAGACATTATAGTATCCATCTTTCGCTTTTTTCCAATCCTCAATATCTTTGGACCTAAAGGCACAGGAAAAAGCGAACTTGCCGTAAGCCTGTTAAAGTTGTTTGGTGACTTGCCGGTAGGCATCAACATGACTACTACCACCATCGCGGCAATGGCGGATCATGTCTCTCACACTCGCAACGCACTCTGTCATATTGATGAGTATAAAAACAGCGTGGACTATGACAAGATTGAATTTTTGAAAGGTTTATGGGACGGCGTGGGGCGTAGCAGAATGAACATGGAAAAGGACAGAAAAAAAGAGATGACGGCAGTGGATACCGGCATTATTCTGACAGGGCAGGAAATGACCACCGCCGATATCGCCCTGTTTTCCAGAGTGATTTTCCTTTCCTTTACCCAAACAAAATTTTCAGACGAAGCGAAGGCTAACTTTGACAATTTTAAGAAGCTCGAAAAGCGTGGGCTGACACACTTAACCACCATCTTTCTTGCTTTTCGTTCTTACGTCCAAGAAAACTACACTCAACAGTACAATTCGGCAAGTGAGGATATTTTAAAAATAATAGAGAAAAACAGCGTTGAAGACCGTATTTTTAAGAATTGGCTCATCCCGCTGGCTGCTTTCCGGTGTATCAGTACACATGTTTCACTTCCTTTTTCATACGAGAATACAGTAGAAATTTTTGCCCAAATGATTAGCCGCCAAAACAAAGGAGTAGTAGCGGGCAACGAGGTAAGCGATTTTTGGAATACCTATCAGGAGCTTTTCAGCGCCGGATTGATTGAAAATAAATACGATCTGCAAGTCAAGTGTGTAGAAGAATTAAAGTGTGTACACAAGCACTATACCAACAAGATGACGGTACTGTTTATGAATCCCATCCGTGTTTTTTCTCTCTACGCACAGGCTAAGAAGAACAATCAGGAGAAAAAACTGCCTAAAGACACCTTGGAATACTATATCAAAAATTCCGAAGAATTTTTAGGAGTACAGCAAACAAGGTTTAAAAAACCTGTCAAAAATTTGCAGGATCAGCGAAGCGCTTACAAGTTGCCGGGCGATGGAACGGTATTTATTGAATATGAACGCCCTTATGCTTGGTGCTTTGATTACGACAAACTGGTTGAAAGATTGGGATTGGATTTGGAAACAGAGTTTGAAAAAGAAGATGAAAACTTGGAAAAAGTTCCTGAAAATTGAAAAAAACACCTGAAAAATCACCAAAAAATGAGGTAAAAATGGAAAAAATATAGTAAAAAAAAAGCATAAAAACATCCTATTCTATTTACATTCAGTTGCTTAAAAGCAAACTGATTTTCTTAAAAAAGAAAAAAAACTCAAGTTAGAGCACTTTTTTTTACAAGACAAACAAGACAAATGAGACAATGCTAATATAGAAATAGTTACAGTCAATTTTTAAGAAAAACATGTAAGCATTCACAAGACAAAATAAGACAAAACCAAAAATGATGCCCGGCAATAAGATGAAACAACCAAAAAAATGGCATTATAAGACAAGGTTTCTTTATTATAAGACAAAGAATAATGCATATAATCAGCTACTTATAGCTACTTATCATTTTGTCTTGTTGTCTTGCAGGAATATGTGGTGTATTTGAGGAAAAAATTATTTTTATGAGCAAGAAAGTTTATAGTACAACTATTAAAGTGCATCCGGCAGTATTTAGACATATTGATAATACTTTTAACAAAGTAAGTGATCTCAATAGTAAAATAGCAGATGTTTACGATTTACGCAGGCACTTGCTTTACAATTTTGTTTCGGTTGGATTAAGCCGTAGCAGCATTAGTGTTCCAAGCATGCTTCCCATGCAATACGAAAAGATGCGCACCATAAAGGTAGCTATCACCTCTTGGGATTATCATCATTACGGCTGGGATATTCCACCGATTCACCAAGTGGCTATGAGCAATCATATTTACAAACAAATTCTTTTTGATGCCTGTTACCGGATAATGATTAGCCATGTGTTTGGCGGTTTGCCACGCGACACTGCAATCAAAGAATATCTTGCAGAACACTGTTTTAATGAGCGTGAATTGAATTACGCAGCCCTCAGAAAACACTATCAGCGGCACTGGATTGAAAAAGAGAAGCTTGCAAAGTCAAATGTGGACGATTTTAACACAAATTCTACCCATTTACTACCCACTAACAACACAAAAAAAAATGTTGGGTTTGTCCCATTCATGATAAAAAAATAAAAGTACCCCATTAAAAGCTATCCCATGCAGAATATTACAAAAAATGCTCAAAGCAACATGACCGGAAATCAGCACATTTTCATCGCTTCTACCGATGAAATCAAAAATATTACACTAATCAATTTTAATACAAAGTCCATAGATTTAAAGCAGGGACACACTTTTGGCAAAATTGAAGCAGGTGAAATTCAATTTAGCTGTAAGGAAGAGGACGGGCGATATATTATTGAAATTTTTTGCCGATTAGCTTCGACTTTGGGAAAGTACGACACGCTTTTCACTCGCATGAAACACAAAAGATGGATAGTAAAGATTATTGACAACAATAATATCACATGGCTTGCCGGAACATTGCAAGAGCCGCTTCGTTTCCGGTGGGAACATATTGGAGAGGATAAGCCCTCAAAGCAGCATTGCTATGAACTTTTTTTTGAAAGACAGAGCACCGAACCGCTGTATGTAACAGATATTACATAATGTATCCTAAGGATTGAGAAAAGTAGAAGGGCTGCCATAGTGGCAGTAAATGTCCTTGTTTGCTTTTCCTGTTGCAACTATGTTTGCGCTAAAATTACAAACATGGCACTGCATTTTATTAACGTTAGCGAACAGGAAAGCATCATTGAAGTTTTCGGAGCAATCGGCGAGGTGTGGGACGGTGAAAGCAAAAACAATGCTTCTGGCATAAGTGAAGAACTCGCCCGCATCGAAAGTTTAAAATCAAAAACTATTACCGTTAAAATTAATTCTTTGGGCGGCGATGTGAGCCACGCACTGGCTATTTATGATATGCTTGAAGAGCACGATGCAGAAGTTACTACCCAAATCATCGGGCTTTGCGCAAGCGCTGCCACCATAATTGCCGCCGCCGGAACAACGCGCAAGATGAGTCGCAATGCTCTCTTCCTTATTCATCAATGCTCTTCATGGCTTGGACGTGCCAACCAGACCCAATTAACCGCAGAAATCGAAAGCCAGCAATCTGTAAACGAACGTATTTTAAGTATTTATGCTGAAAAGTGTGGCGCAATGCACACAAAAGATATTGAAACTCTTTTTGTTGCCAATTCCGGACAGGGCAAATGGATAGAAGCAGGCGAGGCGTTACGCTTGGGCTTTGTTACCGACATTTATAATGAAAGTAAAAAGGCTGCTTGCATCAACAAAAAAGCCTTTGAAAATTCTTTGCTTCCGCAATTACCGGAAGGATATACCGATTTCCTGACCCAAGAAACGGAAAACCCATCCCCGACCCCTGCAAATCCTGCACCGGGATTTTTTAAAAGTCTAAAAAATCGAATTCCTATTATTAACAGCAATAAAAACCAACCTCTTATGAAAAATCTATTTCCGTTTCTCTGCGCCATTGCATCCATGCCGGAAGAAACTTACAACAAAGAAAAGGGTGCGACCTTTAGCGATGTTCAACTTCAGGTGCTTGAAACAAGCCTGAAAGCATTTTCCGATTTGCAAACCGCTTTTGAAACATTAAAGACGGAAACAGATACAGCTAAAACCTCACATACTGCATTACAAACGCAGTATAACGACCTCAAGGCTATCCTTGATAAACTTCCCGGCGCTACCCCACAGGTGGACGGCAGCGATGTACAAAACAATACAACCCAAACTTTTGCAGATTGGCAGAAGAATAACAAGTATTATCAAGAAATCAGCATCGGCTTATAATTATTAGTCTTCACACACACACATATATATCATGGCAGAATTAACAATCGAACAAATTTTAGAAGAATATGGGCGTTTTTATGAGGACGCAGGGCAAAACCTCTCCCGCCTGAAACGCGCTTTTATGCAACCCAGCGAAACATTGCAATATGCTACATCCATACCAACAAACGATACCATTTTTAAGCTGGCGAACCCATTGTTCCAGCCTGTTTTACAAGCCTTCCAACGTGGTTTCACTCCACGCGGGGCGGTGAAATTTATACCCAATCCAATTGAACTGAAGCCCATAAAAATTGACTACAAATTTTTCCCTACAGATATTGAAAGCTCTTGGCTCGGTTTTTTAGGCGGCGACTCAAGCAGAACATTCGAAAACTGGCCAATTACCAAGTACATGCTGGAAGAGTACCTGATGAATCAAGCTATTGAAGATAAGGAGCTAAACGGCGTTTACAAAGGTATATGGCAGGAACCCACACAGGGTGAAGCAGGAGTTACCGGCAACTGTATGAATGGACTGAAAAAGGCGCTTAAAGAGGGCGCCAACCATTCAGAATATCCGATTAATGTGATAGAAGGCATGGGAGTGCTGAGCGAGGACACCATTTTCGACCAGCTTGAATTTTACGACAAACAGATTTCGGAGCTTTACACCGGAAAAAGAGTTATCCACTTTGTCGCTCAAAAATGGGTGCGTGCGTTCAAATCCGCCAAACGCGCTAACGGATTCTACTTTATTGACAGTCCGAGTAAAATCAATTCCGAAATTGACTTCACAGAACACGTGGTTGTCGGCTTACCCTCAATGAACGGTACAAATGATATTTTCAGCACACTGAAAGAAAACATTTTACACTTGCGTAAGCGTGATTTGAGCAAAGTACACGTGGACATCCAAAAGGTTGACCGTGAAATTAAATTCTTGATTCACTGGTGGGAAGCCGTAGGATTTGCGTGTAACGCAATGGTATGGACATCAAGAGAGAGCGTTGCAGCTTAATAATTCAATAATCATTAACTATTAATCATTTAAACTATGGCAACAACAGAAGAATTAATTTGTTCCCTGGAAATGGAAGACCTTAATATGGCAGCAAGCTGCGCCAACAACATGAGTGGCGTAAAGAACGTATATATAGCGTTCAAAGACGATATTGCCACCTTTCCAAAACTCCCCAACGTGCGGGAGAAGTTTGAAGATTTTGCCGTATTAGAGGGGGCTATTGCGATGAAAAACACAAAGCGTTTTTATCATATCTATTGCAGCCGCGATCTTGGCGAACTCAAATACACACTTCAGGGACCGACCGGTGCGCGGTCGATGAAGGCGACACTCGAAATTTACCATCCGGGCTTTAAACCAAAACTTTTGGGTTTAGTATCATCCACAATGAATAGCGAACTTGTAATTTTGGCGAGAATGAACAATGGAGATGTTCACTTGCTCGGAGACAAAAACCGCGGTGTTGAGTATGGAGATAATGCAGAACTTAGTAGTGGAAAAGCAGTTACGGACAATAATGGCGGAACACTTAACTTTGTTTTTGACACGCCAACTGCACAGATCTACGTAGGAAATAACATTGATGCCATTACAGGCGTATCTACACAGGTAGGGGGATAAACTCTGCCCGTAGCAAAAAATCGGGGATACCCGTTACTCTTTTTTTCGTTTTTATCATTTGGGAAGCCGTTTTTTAAGCGGCTTTTTTAGTTAAGGCAGGGTAAAAATTATTAAATATTTTATTATTAATCATTTGGGCGTTCCCCTCATTTCCATTTCATAAGTCAATGTACATTCGGGGCGTGGTGGTTACAGGGTACGTATTCACTTCCGTACTCACTTCATTCGTACCGGCTAAGAGCCGCCTTCCACTTCACTAACGCAGTTTTTTAGTCCTATCCCCTTTGCCGGCTTCGCGCTATTTTTGAACTAAAAAACAGTATGGACGACATTAAAACATGGCTTCAAAGCCAAAACAAGGATTATTCTAAAGGCGTTGAGCTTTTCGAGAAGCATCACAAAAACAAAATGCTTGCCAGATATTTTAATAACGGCAAGCCTGCTACTCATGCCAAAAAGTTAGAGTATGAATTGAAAAAACTTATTGGCATTCCGCTCACGATTCTCTTTGCGGAGAATTCTATTGAAGAAAAACCTGTGGTTACCATCGCGTTGCTACCGGAAATCATCAAACAGGCGAAAACGGCTGTTTACGAACTCTTTACGAGTATTTCCATTGCGCACCGCCATCTCTACGAGCTGGGTGAAAGCAATGCTGAAGAAATCGTTAAACAGCGCAAACAGCTTATTGATGAGCGCTTGCCGTTAATCCGGCGTTATGAGCAAATATACCTACTCAAAGAGCAGTATTTTACAACAGGTGTTATTTCGCCTGAATTGCCTTTGCTGTTACATGAACACGCAAACAGCGGCACACAAACACAACCGCCATCTACCGACTGTAAAATCAGGCAGCTTTCCGGTGTTGAGTTAATGAAAAAAAGGCAATCTACAATAGTTATCATTAACAAGCTTCAAAACCGCTTACAGTACCAAAAACAAACCAAAGCAGACAAGCCTAACCCCATGCCGCCTTCTCCTTTGAGAGACGAATTGGAAGCGAAGCTCGCCACGCTGAAAGAAGAACTTGCAAAAATAGTGCAACTAATTGAAAAGAAGAAATGAGTTTAATTGATTTTAACAGCATTGCCGGCCGTTCGGAAAAAAAGCGGCAGCAGCCGGAGCAATTTCCCTACGATCACTATTTTCCCAAATCCGTTTCCTTTGTGGGCGAGCCATGGGAAATTCTGAGTAAACATATCGGTAAATTGCAGCAGGGAGCAGTGATTAATTTCTGGACATACGGTCGGTACGCCATGCACGACATAATCAATTATGTGTGCAGGCAGATAGGCGTTTGCAGTGTAAGCGCCTGCACGTGGGCTATCACAGAAAAGGCAGTTACCCAAATACTTGGGCGTATTAAAGATGGACTCATTACGGACTTTCGACTTTGGATTGACCCGCGTGTAAAGGTGCGTAACCCCATCCCTTTGCAAATGTGCCAAGCCAATTTTCCGGTAGCTATCGCCCCGGTACATGCCAAACTGTGTCTTTTTGAAAACAAGGACTGGAAAATTTCCGTTTCCGGCAGTCTTAATTTTACCACCAACCCGCAACCCGAACGGGGCATCATACAAGTAATAGAAAGCGTTTATAACCGCGATTTAGAGATTATCAATGAACAGTTTAACAGAACAGCAGAAAAGTGAAATTTTCCAATTAGGCAGAATTGGTTTTTCTTTCCGGGAAATAGCCGCCAATTTTGGATTCCCGTTGCCGGAAGTTGCCCGACAGTTCCGGGAAGAACAGGGCGAAATCTATCAAAATTGGTACAAAGGCTATCTCACTGCACAGGCTGAGATTAGAAAAACCGTTCTGGATGCCGCCCTAAACTCCTCACAGCCTGCCATTTTACAAATGTTAAAATACTTTAGACAAGCAGACGAAGATAATTTAGATGCCTTTGAAATATGAAAAACAACGCCTTGCAAAAAAGCCACAGAAGCATTGAACAGGTGCGCGAAGATGATTTTAATGCGATTTCCCAGTATTACACCACCGGAGAAAGCACCGCATTAAGTGAAAAGCAACAAGAGATTTTAGAGCGTTTACGAACGGCACACGCCATACTCAGAAAATATCCACGCAAAAGTGTTGCCGTTCTTAAACTACAAGCACGTTTCCCAGATTTAAGCCGTGAGCAGGCTTTTGTTGACGTTCGCAACGCTTGCCGCTTGTGGAATAAGTACGAGGCTGTGGACAGGGATTTTTTAGAGGGGTGGTTTCTGGATTGGCTAATGAAGGAGATTGCCAACCCTGCCAGCAGCGACACGGCACGAGCCAAGAACATGAGTACGCTACAAAAACACCTTGCGCTGCATCCGCCCGTTCAAATTGACCCAAAACTGATGGAGAGCAATCAAATCTTTATACAATTTAATGTAAATGGGCGTGCGATGACGCTTTCCGAAGAATTGATTGCCAAACTTCCGGTAGAGATTCGCCGCCAACTGATGGACGGCGCTAACGGCGAAATTTGCGAAGATACCGCCTACGAAATTATCAATTCGTAATCATTAAGGGGGGGCAATTTGGATTGGAATTTTCACATTAACTAAAAAACTGCATACATTATATAATACAAGCGATGGAAATCAGACTGAATGCCAACCGTGCGCAACTTCCCGGATTTATGTTGCAACCCAAATGCCATGTTTCGGTTGAAGGGCGCGGAACCGGAAAGTCGGCAGACATCGGTTTTTGGTTAGACAGGCTTATTAGATTAATGCCTAAAGCGATAATTGCGCTTACCGGAAAGACATATGGGCAGCTACTTACGCGAACACTGCCAAGCTCCCTTAAAATCCTTAATCAATTAGGGTATCAAAAAGACGTTAACTATGTTATCGGTAAAAAGCCGCCCTCTTATTTTGATACTTCTTACGAAGAAATAAACAAATACGACAATTTCATTTCTTTCAGTAATGGCACACGTATTGCCCTCATATCACAAAGTGAGCCGGGCAGCGGTCGTGGTTGCAATGTGGATTTTGAAATTGCCGACGAAACGCTCACGCTGAACAAGGAGCAGTACGATCAGGAAATTGTACCCACAAACAGGGGAAATTTAGAGTTTTTCGGTTATAAATCTTCAAAACCTGTTTATCTGCATCATGGTTTCAAATATTCTACTTCCATGCCGCCCACACGCGATGGACGGTGGGTGTTGGAATTTGCCGACTACTATGAGAAAGAAGCAGGCATTAGATTGTTTGAGATTTGGAACAGGGTTGTAAAATTGCAATTAGAATTGTTAGACATTGAAAATCCCAAACACTTTGCCGAACTTTGGAATGAAATAGCGCGTGTAAAAAGCCGCATACGCCCCTTTGTGTCCGCTACAGGCGTACTTTTTACCCTCAGTAATGCCTTTGATAATTTAGAGTTTTTGGGACTTTCATACGTCAAAAAAAACCGTCAAACACTTCCGCAGCTCATTTTTTTGATAGAAATAATGAATTTTCTATTCGACAAAGTAGAAGACTGTTTTTACGCTATAAATGACGAAAAACACGTGTACCACAACGGCTTGGACGATGCCCGGCTGCTCGGCTTTGCCAAAGAAAGCGATTATGATTTTAACCGCCTGCAAATCAAAAATTCAGCATTCGACAGGGATTGTAACCCCGATTTGCCGTTGGAAATCGTACCGGATTGGGGGAGCAGCATTTGTTTGTTTTGTGTTTGTCAGGAGCGGCAGTTTGATTTTATTACCGGAACGGTTACAGGACAGAAATGCCAAAACTTTATCAATGAATTTTTCGTAAAACCGGACGAGAACAGTAACGTGTTGATTAAGGAGCTTTGCGAGCAATTTACAGACTACTACAGCACACATCAGCATAAAAAGCTACATTATTACCGCGACAAGTACGGCGACAGCAGAAATCCTAATATCATCAATTCCATGAGTTATAACCAGCTTGCCATATCCTATTTAAAAAAGGCAGGTTGGGAAGTTATAGAGCACACACATAAGGGAATGGAGCCTCCGCAAAGTGATAAATACTTGCTCTGGGGACTTATTTTAAGACAAGAGCGTAAAGAGTTGCCTTTGGTACGTTTCAACGGTTATAAATGCCGTTATACGCTTATTTCGATGAATAATGCCATGATTAGAGATGTGGACGGTCAATTAAAAAAAGATAAGAGCAGCGAACGTAAAAGTTCGGGCATTTTACCCGAAGAAGCAACCCACTTTTCCGATGCTGCCGATAAAATCGTATGGACAAAGTACGGTAGTAATATAAAAACGCAAAAGGAGCGTTTTATGCCGATACGATTTGGCAAATAAAAAAATCGGTACTGCTTCCAGCAGTGGTAATGTCTGATGTGGACGGCGCGCGGTGGTGCAAAGTGAGCCGCCCGATGTTTCAATTTTACAGTATTAAAATTTTGTATTTGTGGCGAAAAATGCAGTAATCACAAAACAATAAATCGTATTAATATATTGATATTCAATATATTATATTTTAAAAAATAGCGAAAAAACAGCCCAAAAACTGCGAAAAAAACGCTAAAAGATTGACTGTAAAATACTTAAAAACGAAAAATTACTATAACTAACTGAAATACAGTGAAATAAAATGCAATAAAAAATGCAAAAATAAACCGAGCATAAAATTAAAAATGTATCTTTGATACAGAAACGAGGGAGAAACAAAAACACCCCCACAAAACGGAAAGAGGCGAGGGCGAGGCGAAAGATGGAAAAACGGTAAACATCACGTTTTTAGTACTTTGAAATCTTGGCGAACAGACAGCAACGGCAAACACACAGCACGAAAAAAATAAATTACACTTAACAACTAACAAGGGGCGCACGTCCCATAAATTATTAATCTTTTAAACATGAAAAAAGAATTAAAAAAAGCCGCTGAAACAGCGCAAAACGTTGAAAATGCAAACGAAACGGAAAATCAAGCAATTAACGCCACAGCAACGGAAACCACCGAAAACGGCGAACTAATCCCAACACCCGAAACGGAAACACCCACACCGACCGCAGAAGCGGAAAACCCGAAAACGGAAGCCCAAAAAGCGGAAACGATTGAAGAACTGCAACAACGCCTTGATATTGAACTTGCACGACTGAATTTTAAAAAGAGGTTGGCACGACACAGAGAAACATTTATAAACAGCATGGGCAGTTTGCAACTCTTCATTGACCAACTGACAAATGAAAATGATTTTGAAACCAAAAGCGGAAAAATCGTTTTTAAAGTATTAGACACCGACCATTACGACCGTACAAGTTTTATAGATACGTTCACTATCTCAAACACCGAGTTAATTAATAAGTTTTGCAATTTGTTACTATCCGAAATGAAACAGAAAAAAACAGAACTTGAAACCCAACTTTTAACCGCTTAACCCTTAAAATACTAACAAACAAAACAAAGGCGGGGGCAACCGTCGAAAGTAACCCCGCCTTTTAAAAATTTAATTGAATTTCTTAAAACCAACTAAACACGCGAAAATATGAAAAATTTAGAATTAGAAACAGCAGAAAATTTAGGAACTAATCCCCAAACAGCAGAGAAAAAAGAAATTACTAACCGCCAAGCGCAATTTAACCGCCTTTTAAAAGCAAGCCAAGCAGCGCGGAAAATACAACAACGCCTTATTGATGAAGCCCCAAGCCAAGCAGCCGCCACTTATTTAAAAACGCGACCGCTTAATTTTTTCCTCTTAAACTTTGTATTTAAAACAGAGGGAATAACAAACTTTAAAAAGTTTAACGAATGGAAACAACAGGGCGCAACCGTAAAAAAGGGCGAAAAAGCGTTTCCAATATGGGGGCAGCCCATCGGCAAGCAAAAAGAAGAAGAAGCCCAAAGCAAAGGCGAAAACTACCAAGCAAGCGAAGAAGAACACGAGCGTTTCCCAATCTGTTATGTTTTTAGCAACTTGCAAGTTAGACCCATAGAAAGAAAGGAGGCAGCATGTTAGTATATAAAATTTGTAAACAGTATAGCCACTTATTAGAAATCGGCACAACCTACACAGGCGCACAGTTTGCGGCAATCATACAGGAAGCCGCAAAAAAGACCGTAACATATTTACAAACAAGCCCTTTAACGTTTCAACGTTTCGAGAGAGGCATAATTTTAGACAACACACTTTAATTACATGGCATTTTATAACATTGTTTGCCGTTTCAACCCCTACCCCTTAAATTCATATTTCCTTAAAAAATTTCGGTGTTTATAAACTTTTTGGGTAGGGCGAGAGGCGGCAAACAGGTTAAATAATCTCGTTTTTTTTGAAAAAAAACGAGATTAAAAAGCATAAAACCAAATACTTAAATACTTCAAAAAATACACTGAAAAAATGAATAACAAACTAAAAATAATAATAGAAAACAGCATCTTTAGCGAAGACAATTTAACAGAGCTAAACCACTTTTTAACGATTTGCACAATGGTACGAAACAGGCAGGAATTAAGAGAGGAACTCGAAATTTTAAAAGAGTTTGGCTCTTTTGACCACTTGGAAGAAAAGGGGATTAGATACGGATTTGGGCACAATCATTTTTGGATGTCGGAAAGACAATATAAAAATGAATGGAAACGGATTTTATTTATAGACTTTACAGAATAAACCAATAACTAACTAAGACTAACTAATTTTAAACTCATGAGCACACCAAATTTATTCAAAGTAGCAGAGGTTGAAATAACCTACAAAAACCATCCCGATTTATTACAACGCCCCAAAGTCGAACAAACAACCGATGTAGTGAATATCATGCGAGGCATTGAGGATATGCGAAAAAACATTGATTACAAGGAAGTTTTTTACGCTATCTATCTCAATCAAAGCGGCAGGGTTTTATCCGTTGGCAAGGTTGCGGAAGGGACGACAACACATTGCCTTGTTAATATCCGTCAGATTTTGCAAGGCGCACTACTGCAAAACGCAACGGGATTGATTGTTACACACTGCCACCCCTCAGGGTGCTCCCATCCATCACCGGAAGACATTGCAGTATCAAAGCAGATACAACACGCTGCACAATTATTGAGTATTAAACTGCTTGACAGTATAATACTAACCTCTTTCGATTATTTTTCCTTTGCTGAAAACGGACTTTTTTGAGTCCGTTTTTTTTGCTGTCTGTTTCGCTAATTTCAGGCGCGCCGCCGCACGGCGGCGGCAATCGGTAAAAAATACCGAAAAGGGGCGTTGTATGCTTCCGGTGTGCTACTCACACTCATTTTGCACACAAAATCTTTTCACCATTTTTTGAAAACAGTTACAATACAATTCCTGCTAAAGCGAGAATTGAGTTTTAAACATAAGGTTATCAATCTCAAAAATATGTTTTTATTCTCTGGGAACAAGGTGAAATTCCTTTCGTTCAATACTTTGCCATGCTTTTGCTTTTTGGTTTGGTGATATTTCAGTGTTGATTAATTCAACTTCGTCATCAAATTTACAATCAATTAATATTGCATCAACCTCATTACTTGAAAAAATACATTCCGTTAATTTGACTGCAGAGAAAACACATTCCATCAAAATTGCACCTGCTAAAAAAACGCTTGGACCAAAAGAAGAGTGTGTGGTAGTAAAGTCACAATTAGTAAATTCAGCATTAATAAAAAAACTATTTATCAAATCAGCACTTCCAAAAAAACAATTTATCAAATCAGCACTTCCAAAAAAACAATTTTTCAAAGTTACCCTCCCAAAATTGCAATCAATCAATCTCACATTCAAAAATTCACAGTTTTCCAATAAACAATGATCAAAATTCACATTTTCTATATTAGCATTTGAGAAGTTGCAATTTTTCAATGTACTAAACGATAAGTCAGATGCATAATCTTTGAAGATATAATCTTTATTGTTATAAGGTTTAAATAAATAATCAATTAATATTTGAATTACTACAGGGCACTTTTTTGGACTTTCTTTAAATTCCTGTTTCTCATAAAGTTTTGCAGAATTTTCCCGTAAATAATTACAAAAAATATTATGTACTATCTGCGTATAATTTGTATCTTCTACAGCAATTTGATACAAAGCATGTATTCCACCCAAAACGACAGTAGAGTTTTCACTGCCTAAATGTTCTATAGCATTACTAAATCGAGTATCTACATTGCCTTTGTACATTACTTGTATTTGTTCGTCAATCCTTTTTGTTTGTTCTTTCATTTCCTTCACACTTTCATCAGTGCTATACCAAACGAGAAACGCAACAAGTCCTGCTCCAAGAGTTAATGCTATTGTAAAAACTGTCAAAATTACTTTTACTAATTCAC
>Ga0209737_10000257_pt1 | contig 47257 bp, 41 predicted proteins | sample TergutCu122P3_FD_187284 | JGI IMG/M metagenome (GOLD analysis project Ga0209737, IMG submission 187284) | Cubitermes ugandensis P3 segment gut microbial communities from Kakamega Forest, Kenya - Cu122 P3 (SPAdes) (version 2) | ecosystem: Host-associated > Arthropoda: Insects > Digestive system...
AAAATCAAAATAAGGCAAAGAAGATGTCAAAAATAACCCTTGAATAGAAAATCAAAATATGATAAATGAAAAAACTGTCAAACTTTTTTACCTTTTGACAGTTTTTATACTATTTACTGAATATCCCAAATTAAAAATAGTTATATTTATAATACTGAATTACAAATAAATAACTAATTTTTACGCCATGCTAACAGTCAACGAAGTTACTGAAATTTTCTATTTAATTGATGAATTTTCAAAAGAATTTGACGCAACCTTCAAAAAACACCTTTTGAAAGCAAATGACGACAAAAAGCATAGAAACAAGCCTAATCGACTGTCCAATAGTGAGATTATGACGATATTGATAGCCTTAAGTTGGCTGAAGTGCATTTATTCATCGTTTTGTTTCAGTTTTTCTTGATATTCCTTGCTATATGCATCTCCTCTGCTAACCAAATATTTCAAGAAAACGGTTTGTTCCACAATTTCGAGCAGAAAAAACATACGATAATCACCTAATCGTATTCGATAAATAGAATTGTAACCGACTAATTTTCTGCAATTCCCAATTTCTCCAACAGATTGTACCGCTCGAATTTCTAAAATTACATTTTTCAATGACTCTTTGTATTTTCCCGACAACTTTTTTGCCGTCCTTTCAAATTCTTTTGAAATCTTGATATTCATACTCCAAGCCAATTTTCAAACTCACTCTGTTCTGTTGCGTTCAAATACACATTGCCTTGCGGTTTGTTTTTTGCAAGGAAATGATACATTTCCTCATCGCTAACTGCGCTGGCTTCCACCACAAGCAAATTTTCAATAAAAGATTTAAGACTTCTACCTTCTGCAACTGCTCGAATAGACAGATATTGAAATACATCTATCGGAATATCAATATTTTTTCGTTTTTTCTCTATCGCTAATGTTCTCATAATTTTAAACTTTTCCGTAAAGGTATAAAATATACACGATATACACAATTCTATCTGCTGTTTTTTTAATCACATTTTTTCTATTCGTTCTTCGTTTTGTAATACTATTTTTGAAATCGACGAAAATAAACCTTAACAATTTCTGTTCAATTTTGCATCAAAACGTTTTTTATTGCGTTCATAGCGGTAGTGCATTTTCACGGATTAAACCTCCAAATTTGTTCGTGTTTAATTCCATTTTTTTGCGGAAATTGTATATCATCAAGCTAAACCACTACTTTTTCGTAATTGTCCGAAATTGATTCAAGTGGAGAATATTCTCGCTCAATTGTACTTTCGTCAATCACGGATACCGCGCGATTTTATCGCACAGGGCAACGCTCTGTGTATTGATAGTAGTAGTAACAACGCCCTAAAGGGGCAAAATCAATCGAATTGTTTTTATTTTGCCCTTTAGCTTCTCTGACCGTTGGTTCAGGGTGTTGTTCATTCACATTCATAATCGTAGGGCGTTGCCCTACGCTGGTGTATATCGCCCTTTCAGGGCTTAACTAAACGACATCGGAGACGCGGCACGCCACGTCTCTACGGGAGCGGCATTTCATTGTTGACACATCACTATTTGAATAGACATTCAACCCTTTCGGGTTGTGTGGTAGATGATTCGTTCTTGCCCCCAATCGCTACGCTTCATTGAGGGTTATTTATATTTTGTCCTTCGGACAGCAGCAACCACGAAACGCTTTTGAGTAAAATTTAAACAGGTTCTTGTAAATGTTTAATTTTTCAGCATCCATTTAGGAAAGACTGTTTTTTTATGGTCTCTTTTTTTGTTGAAAATAGAAAAACTGATTAATTTTGTTTAGTTTTGCGGTACTGTAACTGTTTTTAGAGGAAAAATGATTCAGGAAAATAAAAAATGGGGGGTAATTGCTAATCCGAAGTCCGGTTCGAGGCGTTATTTTCGCCGAAAAATTTCGGTTGAGGAGCAGTTGAAAAAGGCGGGCTTGGATGTTGATTTTGTGTTTACCCAATATCCTGATCACGCTTGCGAGTTGGCGCGCGACTTTTTGGAGCGAGGTTTCCGGCACTTGATTATTATTGGTGGAGATGGGACAATCAGCGAGGTTATTCAAGGCATTTTTTCTTCTTCCGTCAATCCTCAGGAGGTAACTTTCGCAGTCATTCCGTCGGGAACAGGAAACGATTGGGCGCGTTATTGGCGGATTCATAAAAGTTTGCGCAAGAGTCTTGCCGTTATTTTAAAAGGAAATACGCAAATGATCGACATCGGAAAATTGAGTTACAGACTCAAACGGCAACGGATGGTAAAATATTTTATTAATTCTGTAGGGATTGGATACGACGCCCAAGTGGTACAATATGCTGAGATTCTTAGACGGTTTATTCCGGGAAAAAATTGGGTTTATTCTTTTTCTATCATTGCGGGAGCAGTGATGCACGCACCCAAAATACTGCGCTTGTATGCCGATGGCGAGTATGTTTTGGAAGATAAAGTTTATACAATGTCCATCGGCAACGGACCTTACACCGGCGGAGGCATCAAACAAACCCCGCAAGCAAGTCCGGTCGACGGCAAGTTTGATGTGATGGTTGCCATAAAACCTTCCTTTTTTGAATTGATCAGAGGTTTGCTTTACTTGTTTCGCGGCAAATTGCAGGAAGATTCCTGTGTGAAATATTTCCGTGCAAAAGAACTCAAAATAATCACGACCAAACGCCACAAAATAGAAGCCGACGGTATTCTCTTGAGAAACGGTAAAGCTCCCTATGAGGTAACGATTCTGCCGGGGGTGGTTCGGATGGTAGTGCCGTAGAGGCACGAAAGGACGAAAGCGCGAAGGCACGAATTTTTGTTATTTTCGTGCCTTCGTGCTTTCGCCCCTTCGCGCTTTATTTCGACAAAGCCTTCAAAATATCCAACAATGACTCGTCTATGTCCTTTTTTCGCCCGGTGGCTTGGGTGAAAGGGACATAAACCACTTTGCTGTTTGCAATTCCCATCATCACATTCCGTTGCTCATCCAACAAGGCGTTGATGGCGGCGGCTCCAAGTCTGCTCGCCAAAATACGATCGTATGCTGTCGGCGAACCGCCACGTTGGAGGTGTCCTAAAATCGTTACGTGCGGGTCATATTCGGGATGATCTTTTTTTAATCGTTCGGCAATTCCTAATGCACCGCCGGTTGTTTTGCTTTCGGCTACAATCACGATGCTGCTGTTTTTTGATTTACGGAAACCGTATCTGATCAGTTCTTCCATTTGATCCACTTTGGTTTCTCTTTCGGGGATAATTGCATCCTCTGCACCGGAAGCCAAGGCAGAGTTGAGCGCCAAAAATCCCGCTTCCCGACCCATTACTTCGATGATAAACAAACGTTCGTGCGATGATGCCGTATCTCGAATTTTATCCACGCAGTTAATAATTGTGTTCAATGCTGTGTCGTAACCGATGGTATCGTCCGTGCCATACAAGTCGTTGTCGATGGTGCAAGGGACGCCCACAATCGGGAAGTTCCACTCCATACTGATATCCTGCGCGCCTCTGAAAGTACCGTCGCCGCCAAGTACAACCAATGCGTCTATTTTCTCATCTTTCAATGTTTGGTACGCTGTTGCACGACCTTCGAGAGTGCGAATTTCTTCGCTTCGCGAGGTTTTCAATATCGTTCCGCCTTGTTGAATAATATTACTGACGTTTTGTGTCTGAAATTCACTTATCTCTCTTGTTATCAGTCCTTTATATCCACGGCATATAGCTTTTACCCGTATTCCTCTGTCAATGGCGCTTCTCGTTACGGCACGAATGGCGGCGTTCATACCCGGCGCGTCTCCGCCCGATGTTAGTATTCCGATACATTTAATTTGGTACATAATGTTTTAAATTAAAAATTTAAAAAGTGATTAGTTATGAGTTATTAAGTGATAAGTAGTAAGCTATCACTCATCACTTAATAACTTATCACTTAGTTCTATTTTCTTTTTTACCTCTTCCATCAGCCATTTTGGGGTAGATGTAGCGCCGCAAATACCGACGGAACGAACTCCTTTCAACAAAGATAAATCAAGTTCTTCTAATTCGGAAATAAGGTGGACATTGCTGTTTACTTTTTTACATTCATCAAATAGCACCTTTCCGTTGGAACTTTTCCGTCCGCTGACGAAAAAAACGAGTTCGTGTTTGGATACAAAGGTAATAATTTTTGGAATCCGATTAGCAACTTGACGACAAATTGTATCGTTATATTCAAAAATGTTTCTATCTGTAATCTTTTTCTTTATTTCGCTTACTATTTGATTGAATTCTTCGATTGATTTGGTCGTTTGAGAAAAAAGCCGGATGTTTTTATTGAAGTCAATTTTTCCCAAGTCGGCTATGCTTTCGATGATAATGGCTTGTCCGTCCGTTTGTCCGACAAGTCCGTTAACTTCTGCGTGTCCTATTTTTCCGTAGATGACAATTTGCGTTTCGTTCGGATTACTTTCTTCGTATGCTTTTTTGATATTTTTTTGTAAATTTAGCACTACCGGACAGGTGGCATCAATTATTTCGATGCCATTTTCTTCGGCTTTCCGATAGGTTAAGGGAGGTTCGCCGTGCGCTCGCAGTAACACTTTTTGATTGCGAAGGTGGTTGAATTCGTTGTGATCAATCGTGGTTAATCCTTTTTTTGATAACCGTTCCACTTCCATACTGTTGTGGACGATGTCGCCGAGACAATAAAGCTCCCCTTTGGAGGCAAGCTCCTCTTCCGCCTTGCGAATAGCGTTGACTACTCCAAAACAGAATCCCGAATCGTTGTCTATCTCTATAATCATCGTGCAATTATTGTAGAGCACGAAAGCGCGAAGGCACGAAAGAGCGAATTATTTCGCGCCTTCGTGCTTTCGTGCCTTCGCGCTATTTTATTCTTTCTTTAAACAGTTCCAATAACCACCTCTTCTGCTCTTCGGGCGATGTGTGGCTGTTGTCTAACTCAACGGCATCATCTGCTTTTCTTAGCGGACTTTCGGCGCGGTTTTGATCCAAGAAATCTCTTTTTTTGACATTTTCCAAGATGGATTCAAAAGGCTCTTCCTGATTTTTTTGTTTCAATTCATCGTAACGCCTTTGTGCTCGTATTTCGGGCGAGGCGGTAACGAATACTTTCAATTCAGCATCCGGAAAAACGACCGTTCCAATGTCTCTGCCATCCATTACGATTCCTTTGCCGGTGCTGTATGCTTGCTGTTGACGCACCATTGCTTGGCGCACAAACCCGATGGCGCTGACAATGCTTACTTGATTGGAAACCGCGAGCGAGCGGATTTCACGTTCCACATTTACGCCGTTCAAGAATGTTTCACTTTTTCCTGTTTGGGGATTTACTTTAAATTCGATGCGGATGTTTTCGATCTCTTTTTGCAGAGCAGTTTCATCTACTTGATCGTTGGTAATCAACCCGTGTTGTTGACAGTATAATGTGACAGCCCGGTACATCGCCCCGCTATCAATATAGGCGTATCCTATCTCTTTTGCCAGCTCTTTCGCCATAGTACTTTTTCCCGATGAAGAAAAGCCGTCTATTGCAATAATTATTTTTTTCATATTTTATTTGAATGAATCAAGAGAAGTGGCAAGTGAGAGACTAATAGTATTTCCCGAAGCGGCATATTGAGCATACGCTGCACCCAATGCGAATTTATAAACTTTAAATCCCACTCCGAACGAAAATCCGTTAATCGACCGTGCATCTTCCAATGCGAATTCCCTGCTTCTACGATGATTATAACCGGCGGCAATATTGAAATTATTGGAAGGGATAAATTCAACGCCAATAACCAAATGACGGAAAAGCATATCGTCCCAACCGATTTTATGATCATTGCTTGTTGACAAAGAATTGCTGTTTTGCGAAGTTTCTTTTCGATAACTCAAATCCCAACGGTTGAGATTGACGTAAGTGAGTGAAAAGCGCAACGGCGCGTGCGCCAACCGCTTGGTCGCCCCGATTTGAATATCCCAAGGCATCCCTTCCCGGTGCTGCGAACCATCTTCCGAGTAGTATCCGCTAAACTGAACACCCACATTTTTCAATACCAATCCGACCGAAAAATCGTGTTCCGGGTCGTAATAATTTCCCCCGACATCTACCGCTAATCCGAAACTGTTGTAATTCTCAATAAATGAATATACAGGCTTCAGGGAGATTCCCGCCATAATTTTTTCTGCCAAACGGCGCGAGTAGGTGAGGTTTAGACAAACATCTCCCGCCGAAAAAGTTCCCGTAGAAATCTCGTATTCCGTGTAACCGTCGAATGAGCCGTAGCTTAAATAATTCAGACTTGCCGCCCAATGACTCACGCTGTCAATATCTTGTGCATAGACAAGGGAACCGTATCCGATGTTACCGATATAATTTGTGTAATTTATTCCGATGTTTTTGTTAACGCTGCCGGAGAGTAACGCCGGATTTTGGTAAATCAGGTTTACATCCTTGTTTTGCAGCGAGATATTTGTGCCTCCGAGTGCGGCTACTTCTGCTGAATTAGGCAAATTAAGAAATTTATAGACCGTTTCGTTCGAACCACAAAATCCTAATACGGAAAAACATAAAAGAGATACGGTAATCAAAAATGATTTCATGCGAAAATATTTATACGAATTCGTTTGTTAACGCTATATTAACGTTGATTTTGGGATTCTATTGTATGTTTTGCTTATTCAAATTTTAAAAATTCCTGTTCCAAAAACATCATTCAGCCACAATCCGAAAAATCGGTCATAAACCCAATAAATATTCTTTTCTTGTGTGATGATTTCTTTTTCGAGCAGTTGTTTGGCGCTTGTTTGTACCGAACCTTGTGAGTGTAAACCGTGCTTTTTCACAAATGCGCCCGAAGTAATCATTTTCGATTTTCCCTCTTTGGCTATGGCATAAAGGAGTTCTTTTTGACGTTGAGGTAGAAGATTCAAGGTGTTGAGAAACAGATTTTCATACGAATAAATTCTGCTTTTTATTGCCGAAAACAATTTGTCTTCCGAACAGAGTTCATTATCATTGAGTAACGAAAAAAGCTCATTGCAAATCGCTTGTATATACCAAGTGTGTCCTTCAAACAGCCGGTAAATTTTCCGGATGAGATCACTTGAAACCTGTTTTTTATTCTGAATAAAAAGCCGGCTTGCAAATTCTGTGTAAACATCTTCGTCAATAACATCAAGCGTCAAGATGGCGGCGCTTTGATAAAACGGTCGAGAAGATGAAAAAAAGATGTTTTGCATCAAATGCCTTTGGCTGCCTGCAAAAACGAAAGTTGCATTGTTGCAATGCTGAATATAAGTACGGAGTGTCGCCTCAATATTTTTTTCGGGATATTTTTCTATCTGTTGAAAATCGTCAATTGCTACAAGACAAGGCTTATCGGCTGTATCAAGGTACTTGAAAATTTCTTCGAGTGTAAATTCGGCAGCGCGGATTTCTCCGATTCCAATGTCAAAAACCGGTGTGCCGGACATTTCGTCTAATTTAAACGCCGGACGGAGCGAACTGATAACCGAAAAAAATTGTTCCACAAAGCGTTTACCTTTGGGCTTAAGCGTTTCGAAAATCTCTTTTCCTAATTTGAAAACAAACTCTTTCAAGCTGCTTGTGGCGTAAATGTCAACAAAAAAAGTATAAAAATTTTCTGCAATTTCAGGCTGACGAAAACAGTGTTCAATCAACCCTGTTTTCCCCATTCTGCGAGGAGAAGTCAGTACCAAGTGGTTTCCGTTCGTCACTTTCCGGATAAATTCCGCACTTTCTTTTTCGCGGTCGCAGAAATATTCGGGCGACACGTAACCGCTTACTATAAAGGGATTTCTCATAAATTCTTTGCTTGAAATTTTGTTCAAAAAATTATTCATAAAGATAATTATTAAAATCTAATTATCAAAATCTAATAATTGAATTTTAATAATGTCGGGGGGCGTTTAGTATCTTTTGCTGTTGTTTCTGCGATACTACTGCCTCCGTTTATTTTACTTTACACATTTTCCGCACGAGAAAACGCTTTGTTTTACACATTTTCAGTACGAGTCTTGTGTTTATTTTACACATTTTTCGCACGAGCTTTCGAGTAATTATTCACATAAAAAGACACTAAACCCTCCGCTGGCGCGCGGCCAATGTCATTAAGTTAAGGATAAATTATATTAATCTTCGCGTCTTTGCGTCCTTTGCGCCTTTGCGTTTAATACAAAAGAGCAAACTTTAACGCAAAGACGCGAAGTACGCAAAGACGCAAAGTTTTCTTAACTTAATGACATTGATCGCGCGGCAGCAGGGGGGCTTGACGGTCTGAGCGGGAGCAAAAAATCATAATCAAGAAAAGTATCTTGTACCATTTTACTTGTTGAGGTGTGTACTTAAAAAAAACTGCAAATCAGATAATGTTTTATTGATAATTATGTATCAATTGTGTCATTTAAAATTTCCTTATGCAATATTCTTGTCTTATAATCACTTAAACTGCACACATAATCTTTTGCTTGAATCAATTGAAAGACAGGAATACTATTTATATCGTTGTATGGAGGATAATCTTCACCTATTACTAAATGGAAAGGCATGAAAGAAAGCATTTCTTTTTTTATTGTGATGTTCGGACCAACTTTATTTATGTATGCTTTTATGTAATCGCTTTCTCGCAATTTTTCGTAATCACTTTGGAATCGTTTATCTACCAATGATGGAATAAGAGTAAATACTAACACTAATTCTGATACTATTTTTGCTGCAAATATATTTGAAGAAAGTACTTTTTTATGCTTAAAAAGTAGATTACATTGAAGTTTTTTCCAAATCTCATTAATATCAGCTTGAATACTATCGGACAATTTAATCAAATAATCTTTGTGTTTTCTGACAGATTCAGGACTATCAATAGATGACTGACTAATACAATGAGTACTAGCCTTGATAGCATCTTCCATTAAAATTTTAATCAAATTATTTCTATTATCTAAAAATTGACTATACAAACTATTTTTCGAATTTTTATCAAAATTCAAAAGTGGGTGATGAAATAATTTACAATCTAATATGTCTAGAATATTAATTGCTCCGAGCCTAATTCCATCTTCAATATCAGAAATAAGATAACTAATTTTATCTGCTATACGAACAGTTTGCCCTTCAAGGTGGCAATGTCCTTCTTTACCCTTAAAGAGATCCTTATGCTTCGATTTTTTAATTAACTCTGTTAAAGATATTTCTTTATCATTAAAGAAAAAATATGTGTGTTTAATTATTGATTCAAGAATTTCAAGAGATAGATTTAGCCCAAAGAATGAATCCTTTATACGATTTATGTATGGAGATTCAATATAAAGTACAACATCAAGACCTTGTTCATAATGATTAAATCCACCAAGATTAGTGTCAATTGAATTAAATAATCTATTTATCGCAAATTCACCAGCATGACCAAAAGGTGTATGTCCAATATCATGTGCTAAAGCAGAAGTTTCTATTAAATCATTATTCAAACCAAGACTAGTACCTATTGTTGATGCTAATTGCATAACTTCAAGCGTATGAGTTAGTCTTCGTCTAACTGTATCGTCAGATTTACTAGGAAAAAGTTGTGTTTTATCCGCAAGTCTTCTTAATGATGTTGACCATATTAATCTATCTCTGTCTCGACTATATTGCGGTCTGAATGAATCAGAATCTTCTTTCTTAATTCTTGGCGTTGCTTGAGTTGCAAAAGGAGATAAGTGTGTTTTATTTTGTTCTGAAATTTCTTCTGGCGAACGGAATACTTTTGGGGCAACATATTTACTCCATAAAGAACAATGTTTTTCTAATTCATTTACTAATGCATTGGCCCTGTCTGTATCTATTCCTTTCTCTTGTATAAGACAATTTATTGTATCTTCTTGGCTTTTTCCTAATTCCCAATAATGAAGAATGTGTTCAATTTCAGTCTTATCACTTATTCGTAATCCAACCTTAGTTGTTGTCCATAAATCAGGAACACCTGACTTTTTTGTACTTACATTGTCTGAATATCCATTCAAAGGTTGAGGAGGAAGCCTTCCTTTAAGATTTGCTTTTCCATTTAAAAAAACTCTAAACTCTTCAGGCTTCCGTGAATAAGATTTGAAATAAATCTTGTCCTTTATAGGTTCAACGGGTATTAATTTTTGATTTGCCTTTTGTATGTGAATTAAATCACCTTTTCTCCAAGGTACTCCAATAAATTCTTCAATGTTTTTGAATGCTATTGATTCAAAAGGAGGAACTTGATATAAAATGCTATCATGATTTATAGCAATAATCCGATGCCCAATAGACACAATTTCTTGAATAAAATCAGTTCTAAATTTTTCAATATCAGCTCTCGTTAAACGTCCGGGGAAAGTACAATAAATATCACCATCTAACTTTGTTGCTTCAATTGCTCTATTTATCATTTGTTTAATAGTATCATCATACCATGGAGGATCAATAATGCTTATATCAAATTTTCCTTGAAAATTTTTATTGAGATCTTCTTGAATGTTATATTGGTGGCATTCAAGATTTTCAATCTTCGCATCTTTTATTGTGCGAATAATGTCATTATCAATATCAAGTAATGTTGTGTGAATTTTACTTGATAATTGTTTTACCAAAGAAGGACAACCGATACATAGTATTTTGGGGTCGTTATATTTAATCGCTCTTCCAAAAACATTACTCAATATTTTATTTGCTCCTAATGAAGTAAACCACCATTGACTTAGTGAAGGGTCTGGTGCTGGTAAATCTTGATTCGAGATACTTACATATTTATTTTCATTAATATTTTTTAACTCTGTTTTTAATCTCCCTTTATTTAATCCAAGTCCTTTGATTATATCAAAAACAGCCTGAGGATCAGCACCTTCACAATGATATAAAATGTCAGTTAAATTATTTGTCCCCATATTAACTTGGGTCTGAATAATATCTTTTAAATATTGTATGTATATTTCATTTTCCATTTTTTTACAATATATTACGAGTACTAACACCTATCTATTTACACATTACTTGTTTTCATATTGTCTAAAATATTTTAGCCTTGACAACCAATGGCGAAAATACAACTTTTTTTACAAATAATTCAAGTCCAAATTATTTTTTGTTTTCAATTAGAAGATATGCAACACAATATGAAAGTAGAGCGGCAACAGGCGATTATTAATCCTTTTTTGTGAAAAGTTTATTTTAAACGCTTTTTTGGTAACTTCAATATTTTCAATTATTTTTGCGCTCTTGCCATTATCGGCATAAAGATCAGTATCAATGAAAGAACGTATAAAACAACTATTAGCAGATATTAACGCCTTGAAAGTTTCCAATAGCGAGGAAATAGAGGCGTTGCGTATTAAATATTTGAGCAAGAAAGGGGAGGTATCCAACCTTTTCAATGATTTTCGTAACGTAGCCGCCGAAGAAAAAAAGGAGGTGGGACAGTTGCTGAATGATTTGAAAAACAAAGCTCAGGACAAAATTAACCAATTGAAAGAGGCGTTTGAAAAAAACAATGACGGAGCGGAAAAACTCGATTTGACGCGTACGCCCGATCCGGTTGCACTGGGAACACGCCACCCGCTTTCCATTGTAAAAAACGAGATAGTAGATATATTTGCACGCTTGGGATTTGTGATTGCAGAAGGCCCTGAAATTGAGGACGATTGGCACGTATTTTCATCGTTGAACTTTCCACTTGAACATCCGGCAAGGGATATGCAAGATACGTTTTTCATCGCTAAAGATCCGGATGTATTGCTACGTACCCACACTTCTTCCGTACAGACGCGGGTGATGACCAACCAAAAACCGCCGATTCGCGTCTTGTGTCCGGGACGGGTTTACCGGAATGAAGCAATTTCTTACCGCGCCCACTGTTTCTTTCATCAGGTTGAAGGACTTTATATCGACAAAAATGTCTCCTTTGCTGACTTGAAACAAGCATTGCTTTATTTCGCCAAAGAAATGTTCGGCGAAGAGACGCAAATACGACTACGTCCATCCTTTTTTCCATTTACGGAACCATCAGCCGAAATGGATATTTCTTGCAACCTGTGCGGAGGAAAAGGATGTCCTTTCTGCAAAAATACCGGTTGGGTCGAAATCTTGGGATGCGGAATGGTCGATCCGAATGTGTTGGAAAATTGCGGAATCGACAGTTCGGTTTACTCCGGATACGCCTTCGGAATGGGCGTTGAGCGCATCACAAACTTGAAATTCCAAGTCAAAGACCTTCGGATGTTTTCCGAAAACGATGTTCGGTTCCTTGAACAATTCAAGGCGGCGTATTAAGAAGCCTCTCCCCCAACCCCTCTCCACAAGAGGGGGCTGACTAAACAAGATGGGCATCGGGTCATTGAGATGATTGAACAAATAATAAAATACGCTCCTCTTTCTCCCCTCTCTTGTGGAGAGGGGTTGGGGGAGAGGCTTTTAATAGCATAAAAACACAAATATAATAAATGGGATTATTCGGAAATAATATGGCAAAAGAAGTAGTAACACAAGGCTCGGAATACAATACATTGGCTTTCGGCACAAAGATAATTGGAGAAATTCAAGCAGAAAATAATTTCCGTATAGACGGAACGGTGGAAGGTACCATCGTTTGTAAAGGAAAAGTCATCATCGGTACGAAAGGGCTAATAGAAGGCTCATTGACATGTACATCTGCCGAAATAATCGGTAGTTTCAAGGGTAAAATCATTGTCCGCGACATCCTCTCGCTAAAATCCACGGCAAAAGTAGAAGGGGAAATAAAAACCAAAATACTCTCTATCGAACCGAACGCCGTATTTACCGGAACGTGCGATATGGCGGACGAGAAACAACCGCAACCACAACCGCAAGCGAAATAATTTTTTTGTTCTTAAAAAAAGCGCGAAGTAACTTTAATCTTACTTCGCGCTTTTGTCCATTCGCGCCTTCGCGCTATGTTTTATTTTAATCATTCATCGAAACCAAAAATTCTTCATTGTTTTTTGTTTTTTCCAATCTTTCTTTCAGGAATTCCATTGCCTCGATAGAGGTCATATCCGATAGGTAACGGCGGAGAATCCACATTCGGCGAATCACGTCTTTGCTTTGTAACAAGTCGTCGCGGCGTGTGCTTGATGCCGTAATATCAACTGCCGGATAAATGCGCTTATTCGATAATTTCCGATCCAGTTGTAATTCCATATTACCGGTTCCTTTAAATTCCTCGAAGATAACATCGTCCATTTTCGAGCCGGTTTCGGTCAGGGCGGTGGCGATAATCGTGAGACTTCCGCCGTTTTCGATGTTGCGGGCAGCGCCGAAGAAACGTTTCGGTTTGTGAAGCGCATTGGCATCCACTCCTCCGGAGAGCACTTTACCGGAAGCCGGCGAAACCGTGTTGTAAGCTCTTGCCAAGCGGGTAATCGAATCCAAAAGAATCACCACATCGTGTCCGCACTCTACCATACGTTTGGCTTTTTCCAATACGATGCTTGCAATTTTTACGTGCCGTTCGGCAGGCTCGTCGAAAGTAGAGGAGATAACCTCCGCTTTTACGCTACGCGCCATATCGGTTACTTCCTCCGGACGTTCGTCGATCAACAAAATGATCATATATACTTCCGGATGATTTGCGGCAATGGCATTTGCTATATCTTTGAGTAATACGGTTTTACCTGTTTTTGGCTGCGCTACAATCAAACCGCGTTGTCCTTTTCCGATCGGACAAAAAAGATCAACGGTACGAACAGAAATATTTGATGTTGATTTTTCTCCGGTCAAATTGAATTTTTCGTCCGGAAAAAGCGGTGTCAAGTGATCGAAAGGCACACGGTCGCGAATATATTCCGGCGAACGGGAATTGATTTTTTCCACACGCACAAGCGGGAAATATTTTTCACCTTCCCTTGGCGGACGAATAGCTCCCTGGATCACATCGCCGGTTTTTAATCCGAACAATTTTATTTGCGATTGCGAAACGTAAATATCATCGGGCGAATTTAGGTAATTGTAATCCGACGAGCGGAGGAAACCATATCCGTCCGACATAATTTCCAACACCCCGTTTCCGGTAATGATACCATCGAAATCGTATGTTTTTGGTTTGGGAGGCTGTTGTTTCGGGGGATTATTGTATCTGTTGTTTGGCTGTGGTTCAAAACGCATTTTTTCTTGCGGTTGAAAATCAGCCTCTTCCTGCACATTCTCTTCTCTGTTCGGAATGAAATTATCGTTTGGAGCATCAAAATCAAATTTTGGAGCAGTCTCCAATGGTAACTCTTCCTGATTGTTGGAATTTTCGATTTCCGGTAAAATTTCTTTTCCTTTCTTTTTATTCAAAATCATCCGGGCAATGGCGGCTGCCGGATTTCCTGCCGACATTGTTTCCAATCCGCCTCGTCCCGTTCTTTCCGGATTCGGTCGGTATTGAGGATCTTTTTTTAGAATTGGTTTGGATTTCGTTTTCACCTCATAATTAACCTTCGCCTCATCTTCGATTTTTAAATCCGGAACCTCTGCGTCAATCTTTGAAGGTGAAATTACCGGCTCTTGTTCTAATTTTTGTTCAGGTTCTTTTTCCGGTTGTTTTTCGTCAATATTCGATTTTTCTTTAGATACAGTTTTTTTTTCGTTCGATTTTTTTTCTTTCAACGTTGTATCTTTTTTTTCAGAGGTCGATTCGTTAATAGCCTGTTGGTCAAGAATTTTATAGATCAATTCTTCCTTTCTGAAAGAATCAACCTTCTTAATTTCCAGCTGTTTAGCCAACACTTTTAAATCGACAAGTGTTTTTTCTTGTAATTGAAGAATATTATACATATATATAAGTTACTTTGATATACTAAAAAGATGCGTATGAGACAACAGCACTAACTATGCTATAAATTATAATAAAAAAATAGATGATTATTTTGTTTTTTCTACACTACACTCAGATTAACGTAGTGGTTTATGGAAATAATTCTAATACAAAAGTAATGGAAAAATTTAATATTCGCAAATTTTTTCTTTGTTTTTTTATTTTAATTTGATGCAAAGGTAGAGAATAATTGTAATTTTTTTAATAGGTTTGTTGGCTTTTTTACATCGTTGAATTTATGAACACAATCCAATCCCGACTAATCAATTTGCGGAAACTGATGCAACATTGTAATGTTTCCGCTTGCATCATCCCTTCATCCGATCCTCATTTGAGTGAATACGTTGCCGCTCATTGGAAGCGGCGGGAGTGGATTTCCGGATTTGAAGGTTCGGCAGGGACGGTCGTTGTGTTGCAGGAACAGGCAGGTTTGTGGACGGATTCGCGTTATTTTCTTCAAGCGGAGATGCAACTGACCGATTCGGGCATTTTGCTATTTAAAGAGGGGCTTTCCGGTACTCCCGATTATCAAACGTGGCTCATATCCAACCTGCCGGAAGGCACGGTTATAGGAATAGACGGAACGGTATTTTCCACACACGATGTGGAAAAGATGAAAAAAAGGTTTTCTTCTGCCGGATTAGTGTTGAAAACAGATTTTATTCCGTTTAGCGAAAGTTGGGTAAATCTTCCTCCTTTGCCTCAAAACAGCGTTTTTATTTACAATGAAAAATTTGCCGGCAGTTCTTGCTCCGAAAAAATCAATCAAATCAGACAAAAAATAACGGAAGCGAAAGCCGATGCGACGCTTTTAACCGGATTGGATGAGGTGGCTTGGGCATTCAATATCCGAGGAACCGATGTGGAATATAATCCGGTAACAATTGCATACGCAATGATTACAACCGATGCTGCGTGCATTTTTATAGATAAAAAAAAGTTACCTTCGGAAGTTATTTCGTATTTCAATCAATATAATATAAAGGTATTTCCCTATACGTCTGTATGTAATTTTTTGTCTGAATTGCCTGCCGGTTACCGTATTTTAATTGATAAACAGAAGGTTAATTTTGCGCTTTTTGACGCGATTCCCACATACGTGTCGATTGTTGAAAGAAATTCACCCATAAGTATGCTCAAAGCCATAAAAAACGAAGTGGAAATTGCAGGGACAAAAAACGCTGTACTGAAAGATGGAGTCGCATTGACGCACGCCTTTTATTGGCTGGAAAAAGAGTTGGAAGCCGGACGGAGAGTAACCGAACTTTCGTTTGCCGAAAAATTGAGTGTGTGCCGGACGCAACAGAAAGATTTTTTCAGCGAAAGTTTTCCAACCATCACCGGATATGCTGCCAAAGGGGCAATAGTTCATTGCATCACAACGCCGGAAAACGATACGGAAATCCGTCCCGGAAATCTGTTTTTAGTCGATTCGGGCGGTAATTATTTGGACGGAACAACCGACATTACCCGCACAATCGTCGTCGGAGAGGCTACCGCACAACAGAAAAAAGATTACACCAACGTACTGAAAGGACATATCGCTCTTGCCTCTGCCAAATTTCCCGAAGGCACGCGCGGTGTTCAGTTAGATGCCTTTGCCCGTCAATTCTTGTGGAACGAATGCCTCAATTACGGACACGGAACCGGGCACGGCATCGGGCATTTTCTCTCCGTGCACGAAGGTCCGCAAAATATCCGCATCAAAGACAACGGTGTTGAACTCCAACCTAATATGTTGCTTTCCAACGAACCGGGGTTGTATAGAACAGGGGAATATGGCATCCGCTTGGAAAATATGGTATTGGTAAAAGAATACAAAAAGACCTCGTTTGGTTGCTTTTTTGAGTTTGAAACCCTATCGCTCTTCCCTTTTGACACTGCTTTGATAGACGAAAAATTACTTTCCGGAAAAGAGCGGGAATGGGTGAATAATTATCATCAAATGGTTTATGATAAACTAAGTCCTTTTTTGCCGGAAGAAGAAAGGAGTTGGTTGATGGGGAAAATAAGTTTAGATTTTACGAATTATTTTTAGTCTAAATGGTAAATTTCACGAATTTTATTTCGTAAAAATATGCCATTTAACGAATTGCATTTCGATAAAAGTTATATCTTTGCAGAAAAATTCATTATTATGGAACAAGCAATTATCAATCAAAATCCACATTGGAGCGGTAAACATTATCAAAATTTGCAGGAACGCAGTTTGTATGATATATTGTCAAAAAATCTGCAAACAAAACATATTCAAATACTTACAGGCATTCGTCAAAGTGGGAAATCGTCTTTTTTTCGTATGCTGATAAACGAACTGCTGGGACAAACGACCCCCAAGTCTATTCTTATGCTGAATATGGACGATCCGCTTTATTATGAAATTTGGGAAAATCCGGCTATGTTTTATAATTTGATAGAGCTTGCTGAAAAACTGACAGGCGAAAAAGTGAAATATCTGTTTATTGATGAGGCGCAGGCGGTAAAAGGTTGGGAAACATTCGTGAAAAGCGTTTACGACAGTGAGATTTTTACAAAGATTTTCATCACAGGTTCTAATTCATCTTTTTTACAAAACGAGTATTCAACCTTGTTGTCGGGCAGGTATTTAGATAATACGGTTTTTCCCTATTCATTTAAAGAAATTTTGTTGCATAGTGGTATTCGTTCTTATTTAGATTTGGCAAGCCAAACGCCAAAAGTGTTGCGTTTGCTCGATGATTGCTTGGAATGGGGTTGTTTTCCTGAAATTAGAGCATTGAAGAACAGCAATATAAAATCAAATCTTCTCAAAAGTTATTTTGATTCGATAATTATGAAAGATTGTGTGTCGCGCTACTCGATTGCCGATGTTGCGATGTTTAAGAAGTTGCTGCTGTATTCCGTTTCAAATGCGGGGGCTGTTTACTCTTACAAAAGTTTGGGAACAGCAGTCGGGAGTAATGAAAATACGGTAAAGAAATATATCAATATTCTCAGCGACAGTTACATTGTACAAGATGTTTCAAATTTTGCTTTCTCGTTGAAAGAAAATGTACGCAACAGTCATAAAATTTATGTTGCAGATACCGGTTTGATGAATGCCGTTTCATATCGTTTTTGGGATAACAAGGCAAAACTGTTTGAAAATTTCGTTTTCAACGAACTTCAAAAACAGCAAAACGAAGAGATAACTTTTGCAAACAATGACGGCGAATGTGATTTTGTGGTAAAAAACGGATTCGATTATCAGGCATTTCAGGTTTGTTACGAACTAACTCCGGCTAATCAGAAACGGGAATATGCCGGTTTCGACAAAATTTCGGAACAGCTGAATTTGAAACGGAAAATTATCTTAACCTACAATCAGGAAGAGAAAATCGGCGACATAGAGGTTATTCCTGCGTGGAAATATTTTTTCTGAATATGAGGATTTAAGCTCCCAATACAATCGCCGGAGCAATATTTAATTTCCGACTAATGTTTCTCGCTACCGACAAGGTAGGTTCGCTCTTTCCTGTTATATATTCACTCACGCGCGATGGACTTATTCCCAACAGTTCGGAAAGTTTAATTTGATTAAGCCCCATTTCATACATACGTAACTTGATTACATCAGGCAAAGAAGGCTCGCCCAACGAAAAATATTGTTCGGAATAATCCGCAACCAAATTTGATAAAAGTTCTAACTCAATGCTATTGGGATCGTTCGAAGGTGTATTATCATCGACCACTGGAAGAAGTTCTTCTACTCTTTTGACTGCCCAATTATATTGTATTTCATTTTCAATTTTTGTCATAAACAAAAGTAGTAAATAAAGTTTTGATTTACGAAATAAAATATTGAAAAATGAGCGTATATTACAAAAGAATGAACGTATCTTACAAAAGATTAAAATAAATTTAACACACAAATCCCCAAGAATTAGTTATTTTTGTCAAATTTCAAACATAGAATTTTAAGAAAAATGAAAAGAATCTTTTCGAGTTTTATTTTCGCCCTGATAGCTGTTTGTGCGTTAGCAAGTAACGGCTACAAAATTCAATTGACCGTTGCAAATCTCAAAGATACAAAGGCTTATTTGGCTTTTTATTATAACGGAAAAACATATTCAAAAGATTCAACTATGCTGGATTCCAAAGGAGTAGGTATCTTTTCCGGTAAGGAAAAACTGCCCGAAGGTATTTATATCATCTATTTCAATCCTGATAAATATTTTGACCTACTGATAGGTGCAGACCAAAATATAAAAATCAAAACCGATGCTTCCGACTTTTCAAAAACAACGGTGAGTGGAGGTATTGAAAGTGTAAGGTTTCAGGAGTTGGTCAACTTTATGGGAAAAATGCACAGAGAACAATCCGAACTCAGACAGAAATACACGGACAAAAAAATAGATTCGCTGACGTTTGTTCAAAAGCTAAATTTAATGTCGGATGAAGTTGCCGCTTTTCAAGATAAACAAATGACAGAAAATAAAGGTACATTCCTTGCCGCTTTTATACGGGGAACAATTCCGGTGGAAATTCCCGAAATGGAAAACCTTCCGGATTCAGTCCGACCGATGGCTCGCTATCAATATATGAAAAAGCATTTTTTCGACAACGTTGATCTGAGCAACCCGAATTTGCTCAGAACGCCTTATTTATCGTCCAAAATAGATAATTTTATCAGCAAGAATATTATACAAATTCCCGATTCGCTTGCCGAAGTGGCGATTAGTCTGATTGAAAAAAGCCGGGGAAATGAAGAAACTTTCCAAGTAATGACGAGCCGGATGATGAATTATGCCTTGAAAAGTCAGATGATGGGAATGGACGCGATGTGGTTGGCGCTTGCCGATAAATACTATTTTTCGGGTTTAGCTAAGTGGGCGGATCCGACGTGGGTGGAAGATTTGCAAAAAGAGGCTAAAAAAATAAGACATAACCTCGTCGGGATGGAAGCCCATAATTTGATTGCCCGCGATTCAAACAATCAGGTGGTGCAATTGAAAGATATAGATGCCGATTTTATATTGGTTTATTTTTACGAACCTTCCTGCGGACATTGCAAGAAAAATACACCGGCTCTGCACGATTCTATTTATGTCAAATGGAAGGATAAAGGTTTTGAAGTATTCGCTTTTTATACTCAAACAGACCGGAAAGAATGGATGGACTTTATCAATAAGCATCATTTACAAAATTGGAAAAATGTATGGGATCCATACCGGGAATCCAGATTTTGGGAATATTTTGATACTTCTACTACCCCCGGCATTTACTTGTTGGACAGAAACAGAAAAATCATAGCTAAGAAGATAAACAACCAAACATTGGATATGATTTTGGAACAGGAGTTGGGCAGGAGAAGAAGAAGTGATAAGTGATAAAGTGATGGGTGTATTCGCTATCACTCATCACTTTACCGTTAATCACTCATCACTTAATCACTTATCACTATATTTATGGCTTTAATAAAATCAGTACGAGGTTTCACGCCTCAAATCGGAGAAAATGTTTATTTGGCAGAAAATGCCACAATCATAGGCGATGTTGTTATCGGAAGGGATTGCAGTATTTGGTTCAACACCGTATTGCGCGGGGATGTAAATTCCATTCGCATTGGGAACAAAGTGAACATTCAGGACGGTTCCGTGTTGCATACCCTTTACCAAAAATCAATTATTGAGATAGGCGACAATGTTTCCATCGGACACAACGTAACCATTCACGGGGCAAAAATCTGCGATAACGTGTTGGTAGGAATGGGTGCCACCATCTTGGATCACGCTGTAATCGGCGAAAACTCCATTATCGCCGCCAACGCACTCATCACAAGCGGAACAATCGTTGAACCCGGCAGCCTATACGCCGGCGTTCCGGCAAAAAAAATAAAAGATGTCTCTCCGGAACAAACAAGGGAGATGATTGAGAAAATTTCCAATAATTATATGATGTATGCGAGTTGGTATAAAGAGTAAAATTGGACTCGTGCGTTGTTGGCACAAAGTCAACATTTTGGCAGAGTCCATTTTTTACATTTCGGTGTCTATGTCTATGATTAAGTAGCGTAAGAATTTAATTCTTTACTCCTCCTCCTTCATATTATGATACACATTCTGCACATCCTCATCGTCTTCCATTTTGTCTAACAGTTTTTGAACCTGCTCGCGTTGTTCGGCAGTCAGTTCTTTCTGCTCGTTCGGGATGCGTTCAAACTCGGCACTGAGGATTTCAAAACCGTTTTCTTCAAAATATTTTTGAATTTTGCTGAATGATTCAAATGCGGCGTAAATCACCACCTCACCTTCATCAGCAAAAATATCATCGGCTCCGAAATCAATCAACTCAAGTTCCAACTCGTCCAAATCAACCCCTTCTTTCGGTTTGATTTTGAAAACGCTTTTGTGTTCAAATAGAAATGTCAAGCTGCCGGATGTTCCCAATGAACCGCCGTTACGGTTAAAGTAGTTTCGGACATTTCCCACCGTGCGAGTCGGATTATCGGTAGCCGTTTCAACCACTACTGCAATACCAAACGGACCGTATCCTTCATACACAATCTCCTTGTAGTCAGCCTCATCTTTTGATAATGCTTTCTTGATAGCGCGTTCTACGTTTTCCTTTGGCATATTAGCCGCCTTTGCGTTGTGTATCAATACGCGCAAACGCGGATTACTTTCGGGATCGCCTCCTGCAGCTTTTACCGACATAGAGATTTCTTTCCCTAATTTTGTAAACGTGCGAGCCATATTGCCCCAACGTTTCATTTTTCTTGCTTTACGATATTCAAATGCTCTTCCCATATTGTGAATTTAAAAAAGCCTCCCCCCAGCCCCCTCCTCAGGGAGGGGGAGTGGAGCGTATCTTATTGTTAGTTTAATTATTCAAGCTGTTTATTAATTCAATTTCGCTTTTTGTTCAAATACCAAAATACCTTCCCAATAGCTCCACTCCCCCTCTTGAGGAGGGGGTTGGGGGGAGGCTTTTTTATCTTATCTTCGCCCCCAATTTCTCCTCAAAATTCTTAATCAACTTACTCATAATCGCATCAATCTGATTGTCAGTCAATGTTTTACTTTCGTCTTGCAAAATAAAGCTGACGGCATACGATTTTTTCCCCGATTCCAAATTTTTTCCTTCGTAAACATCAAAAAGATAGACCTCTTTCAATAATTTACGTTCGGTATTGAAGGCTATTTTTGAGATTTCGGCAAACGGCGTTTGTTTGTCCAACAAAAGTGCCAAGTCTCTTTTTACTTCCGGAAATTTAGAAATTTCCGAGTAAGATATTTTGTGCTTTTTAATTTCAGACAAAATATTTTGCCAATTCAAGTCGGCAAAGTAAACCTCGTTGTCTATATCAAATTTCTTCAACTGCTTGCGGTCAACAATTCCCATTACCACAAGCTGTTTGCCGCCGTATGTGTAGATGGTTTGACCTTCGGAAAATAGTTCGTCATCGTAAGTGCCGTAAACCATTTTTTGCGTGTTTACGCCCAAACGCAACAAAACATTCTCCACATAAGCCCGTAGTTGATAGAATGTTGTTTTCTCCTGTTTTTGCACCCAACTTTGAGCCGTTTTATTTCCGCTCAACCAAATACCCAAGTGGAAATCTTCGGAATATGGTTTCAACGGATTTTCGACAGAAGAAAATTGACTTCCATCAAAATAATAGCAATTTCCGAACTCGTAAAACTTAATATCTGCGTTTTTACGGTTAATATTGTAAGCAATGCTTTCTAATCCGCCGAACAACAATGTTTGTCGCATACAATTCAAGTCGGTACTCAACGGATTGAGAATCATTACCGAACGATTGGCAGGATAAGCTCCCTCTTCGGCATAATAACCGATTTTTGTGAGCGAATTGTTCAATATTTCGTTAAATCCGCAACCGGTCAATTGTTCGGAAATGAGGTTTTGAAGTTTATAGCTGTCCGGTTTGGACGAGTAAGTAATGGCAGAATTTACCGAAGTGCCCGGCAACACGTTGTTGTATCCGTAAATGCGCAAAATGTCTTCGATTACGTCCACATCGCGCTGTACATCCACACGATAAGTAGGCACGTTCAATACCAACGCATCTCCGTTTTCTTCCACGATGGCAATTTCCAATCCGGCAAGAATACTTTTAACCGTTTCTTTCGGAATTTCCTTTCCGATTAAAGTGTTGATTTTGGAATATGTCAGTTCAACACGGAACGGTTTTAGTTCCACAGGATAAATATCCGAAATTTCGCCGGAAATGGTTCCGCCAGCCACTTCTTTAATTAACAAAGCGGCAAGTTTCAAATTGTAAATTGTATTGTTCGGGTCGCAACCGCGCTCAAAACGGAAAGAGGCATCGGTATTCAATCCGTGGCGACGAGCCGTTTTGCGAACGTAAACCGGATTGAAATAGGCACTTTCGAGAAATACGTTTTTCGTTGATTCGGTTACGCCGGAATGCAATCCGCCGAAAACACCGGCGATACACATACCCTCTTTTTCATCGCAAATCATCAAGTCGGCAGCATTAAGCGAGCGTTCCGTACCTTCCAATGTCGTGAATTTTGTTCCTTCGGGCAATGTTTTGACAATGACGTGTCTGCCTGCAATTTTGTCGGCATCGAAAGCGTGCAACGGTTGCCCCATTGAGTAAAGCATATAGTTGGTTACATCCACCACGTTATTTATCGGACGAAGACCGATGGTAAGCAAGGCGTTTTGCAACCATTCGGGTGATTCTTTCACCGTTACGTTGGCAATCGTTACGCCCGAATAGCGTGGGCAAGCCTCTGCATTTTCAACGGTTACTTTTACCGAATAATCATTATTTTCAATTTTGAATGCGCTTACGTCCGGTTTTTGCAATTTGACGGCTGCGTCCGTTTGTTTGAAATAAGCGGCAAGGTCGCGCGCTACGCCGAAATGCGAGGCAGCATCAATGCGGTTGGGTGTAATGTCCACCTCAATCACATAGTCGCTTTTTACGTTATAAAAATCTTTGGCTAATGTTCCAATTTGAGCATCGGCAGGCAGTTCGATAATTCCGGCGTGGCTTGTGCCGATTCCGATTTCGTCTTCCGCACAAAGCATTCCGAACGATTCGGCACCGCGAATTTTCGACTTTTTAATGGTAAAAACTTCCTCGCCCGAATAGAGTTTAGTGCCAACGGTAGCTACAATGGTTTTCAATCCTGCGCGACAATTAGGCGCACCGCAAACAATCTGTAATTGCTCGCCGGTTCCGATATTTACCTTGGCGATATGCAAATGGTCTGAATCGGGATGGTCAACGGACTCCAACACTTCGCCCACCACCAAGCCTTCCAATCCGCCTTTAATCGTTTGCACTTCGTCCACCGAACCAACTTCCAACCCAATGGATGTCAATACTTTTGCCACTTCCTGAGGCTCAATATTCAAGTTGATATATTGTTTTAGCCAATTATATGAGATATTCATTTGTGATTTTTTTAAGAAGATGCAAATTTAATAAAGAATTTTGGAATGGTCAATTAGAATTGTCTGAACTTTGATTTTAATGTGATTTATGTGATGGGTATGATTAATTTGGATATCTTGTAAATCAGAATAATCATATAAATCATAGTTCAGACTTTATTCAAAAAAGAGACTGCCCTTTTGAGACAGTCCCATTTGATTAGGAATAATTAACATCCTTGCGAGAAAATTATCATTTTCCAGCGGCTTTTGCTTCTGCTTCGCATCTTGCACAACAATAACGATTGGTAGAATATGCAGTAGAGTCATAACAACTATACTGTCTGCCACACCAGTAGCAAGTATACATAATAGTTCTTGTTTATGTGATAGTACTCTTTTCGATTTTCCATTACTCGTATTGCTCTTTTCTTTTACATTGTTTCACAATATCTACACAATGATATTTCAATAGAGACAATAAAAAAGCGGACTTAACATTTATCCGCTCTTGAGGTCGTGAGATTACCCATACAGTCAAATAAAGTAAGCCCGCATTTCTGCGAGCGTTTACATTTATTCTTGACTGTATTTTTGAAATTTCTCACGTTCCAAGAGTCAGAATATAGCAAAACGCTATTTTTAATATGTCTTATTTAGTGCTTGTTAGCACAGTTTTTTCATTTATATCATATTATTTGTTTAAAATTAATTTTTCTATTTTATCTATAAATTTTTTTACCGGCTCAATCAATGGAATAATATCCTCCTCATTTATGATAATCCAATCATCATAGTCTCCTTCTTGTCTTAACTCAAATATTTTCTTGAATAATTTTCCCTCTTCTTGTGAAAAAATATCTGTTCTAACAAAATTAAGTCCGAATTGATTTATTACGCCCGAATGTGTATGCGCGTTAATACCATTTTTTATAAGTAATGCGCTAACGGCATAATAACAAGCATAGTACAAACGATTTGCAGCAGTACGCCAATAACCAAGTTGCACGTGGTTTTCAATTTCGGCAAATGTTTCTTTTGCTTTTTCAAACCTTAATTTTACCAAATCATCTCTATTTTCTTTTTGTAGTGTCATACTATTTCTATTCCATCATTAACAACATTTTCATAAAAAGGGGAATATTTTCTTTTTTTCCATTCGTTTTCTGTATATAACTTTATACTCAAATAAGCTCCATAATCCCAACCCATTAGCACAAATTTATACGCCTTATCTTCATCCGATTCTTCTTTCTTTGGCTTATTAAGCAAAAGCAATAAATCCCAATCCGAATCGGGTCGAGCATCACCTCGTGCTTGCGAACCGAATAAGATCATACGGTCATCAGGCAATAGTTGCCGTTTCATTGTGCGGATATTTTCAAGAATTTTTTTGTTCATTTGCGTTGAAATCTTATTACAAACTTACAAAAGTTTTTTTAGAAATTTTCATATATTTGCGGCGAAATATAAAAATATTTAATGAGGCACATAAATCCGAAACATATAGATGCCCTTTTGGAACTGATGAACAAAAGCCCCTTTTTTGAACTTTTGTCTATAAAAGTTTATGAATTAGGAATAGGTTATGCAAAAGTAGAAGTTGATTTACAGAAAAAACATTACAATCCTTTTGGCGCCATTCACGGCGGGGTTTACTCTTCCATTATTGATACCGCCGCTTATTGGTCTGCTTATTGTGAATTAGGCGAAAACATCGGTTATACTTCCATTGATTTATCGGTTAATAATCTTTCGATGGTACGCGAAGGTAAGATTTTTGTTGAGGGAAGATCAATAAAAATCGGACGAAGCACCTGTTTAACAGAAGCGTATGTTAAAGATAAAGATGGAAAATTACTTGCACACGGTATTTCTAAACTAATGATTTTGAATGGAAAACAATCAATTGCTGACGCTTTGGTGAGTATGGGATACCAATCATTGCCGCCTAAATTTATTGATTAGTATCCCTGTTTATATACCATAATTTTTGATAATTCAACCTCACATAAAATACCAAACCACAAGACTATACAGCGTTCCGGTAAGCATAATAACCTTAGCCATAGTAGCCGCTTGATGATAGTCTGCCTTGCTACGCGCTTTAAATAAGAGGTACATCAAAAAGATAGCCGGAATGGCGATAAGCGACAGAAAATACCTCCACGAAAAAGAGTCTTTCAATGGAATGACAAAAAAGATCATATAACCTCCTATTGCCAACGCGATAATAATCAACATATAGAGTAGTATTCTCGTTTTTGCAATTCCCAATACGACAGGGAATGTATGACTCTCCATTTCACGGTCGCCCTCTTCGTCTTCAATGTCTTTAATAATCTCGCGGATGAATGTCCACAAAAATGCAAACAAGGCAAAACCGCCAAGCCAACCCATAATCGTATTACTGATGAGTATTAACTCTTCCGAAGGTCCGTATTCGAGCAGAAGGAAGCGATTTTCAAACAATGCCACGATAAAAGGAACCATCGCCGCCAAAAACGAAATAATCGAATTGCCAATAACCAACTGCCGCTTATAACTCGATGAATAAAACCACAAAAGTCCCAAAATCATCAAAAAGATAAAGGCGTAAGTGATTGATTGAGCATAATACAACGAAAGCAACAACCCTGCTGCCACCCCAATACCCGAAAGTATCTGATAAAAAAGCATCGCCTCTTTTCGACTGACTGATTGCCCCACAATGCGGGTGTCAGACTTGTTTATTTCGTCAATGCGCATATCAAAGTAATCATTAATCACATACCCGCCGGCAGCAATTAAAACAGTTGCAACGACCAACAACATCAGTTGAAAAAAACTCATAGACGGCGCTATGCCGTGCGTTTTTAATATAGGTGTTACCACCGCAAAGTGCATCAACAACTGAATTCCCGCAATAAAAACCAAATTGGGAACTCGAACTAATTTTATATAATCTTTTATCATATTCTAAAATGTATAATTTATAATGTACAATGTATAATTTTTTGTATCACTTATCATTAAATAACTCATCACTCTTTTTTACCATCCAAACGCCTCATCATCATCCATCCATTTGTCTTGCGCTTTCAGAACTTGCTCAATCACATCTCGCCCGCAACCCATTCCGCCATCCTTCGGGGAGACATAACAGGATATTTCCTTGATTTCCGGAACAGCATCACTCGGACAACATGGGAAACCGCACGTTTTCATTACGTGATAGTCGGGAATATCATCGCCCATATAGAGAATGTCGGAAAACGACAAGCCGTATTTTGCAGCAAAGTCTTCAAAATCTTTCATCTTATAGCAAGATGCCAAATATATATCCGTTATTCCCAAACCGGCAAAACGAATGCGCACCGCCTCTGTCTTTGCCCCCGTGATGATAGCGACCGGATAGCCCCTTTTCACCGCATGTTGCAGCGCGTATCCATCCTTGATATTGACCACACGCATCGGTTCGCCATCAGGGTGCAGTACCACGCTACTCGTTGCAAGTACGCCATCCACGTCAAAGGCGAAGGCTTTAATATTTTTCAAATTTTCTTTAAAACACCTCATTTTTCGAGTACTTATAAATATGCTTACTCATCAACTCATAAATCTGCTGCACATCCTTATCCGAACTTAACATTCCCAAATGCTTGTCAATCACATTTTTATCATATCGAACTGCCGGACCTGTCTGTGCTTCAATCGGTGAAAGAGTATGTACTTTTTCTGCCGTTTCATCAATCAAAGGCAACAAAACATCCATTGGAAAATCACCGTTTTCTTTGATAATTTCAGCAGCGATAGCGTATAAATGGTTTGTGAAATTACACGCAAAAACGGCTGCTAAATGCAACTTTTTCCGTTGTTCGGAAGTCGCTTCATAAACCACATTACTTATGTTTTCTGCCAATAATTTCAGTATCGACAAATTTTTCTGATTATTACCCTCAACAAACACCGGAATTTTTGAAAAATCAACCCGTTTGTTTTTCGAAAGCGTTTGTAACGGATAAAAAACGCCGTAATTGGACGTGTAGGTTGAAAGTATATCCATCGGAATGCTTCCTGCCGTGTGTACCAGCAATTTATTGTGAAAATCCGCCTGCACCAACACCTCTTGTAATGCGGAATCTTTCAAGGCGCAAATATAAATATCTGCCTCCGTATTTAACTCGGTAATATCCGTAGTGAAAGCGCAACCTATCTTTCCTGCTAACTCGGCTGCCGACTTTTCCGTTCGGCTATACACCTGTAAAACAGGATAATTATTTTCAAAAAAAGTAAGAGCCAACTGTGTAGCTAAATTACCGCTTCCAATAAAAACTATTCGTGCCTTCGTGCCTTCGCCCATTCGTGCTTAAAATGAATTTCTATGAATTTTATCCAATTGCAATTTGCTTTCGTCGAAAGGTTTCTTTTCTTCGTCTTTGTAGCCGATTGCGATGATGCACTCAATCTTCAACTCTGCCGGAATATTAAGCAATTCGCGCAAATACGCCTCAGTGGTGATGCTCTCGTCTTTACGTCGTCCACGAACCTGAATCCAACACGAACCAAGATCCAAATCCTCGACTTCCAACTGCATCAAAATAGCTGCAATAGAGGCATCTTCGACCCAAACATCGCTCTTGGTTTCATCCGCTAACACGACAATTGCAAGGGGGGCATTTTCCAAAAATTTGCTTCCCATTTCGCGACTTATTGCCATTTTTTCCAGCTTCACCTTTTCATCTACTACCACAAAATGCCATGGAGTGGAACGTTTAGACGACGGAGCCATTAGGGCTGCTTGAAGTATTTTCTCTATTTTCTCCTCTTCTACCCGACGATTTTCAAATTTCCGGATGCTTCTTCTTTTTTGAAGCAAGTCTATAAATGTTGTCATACGTTTATATGTTTTTAAGGTGCAAATAACGTGAATTTATTTTACATAAAAAACAAAACATCATTCCCATTTCAAACCTAATATCAGAATCATCGTAAAAAATACAATGTAGTTTAGTTAAATATTAACCTTCGCGTCTTTGCGAACTTTACGACTTTGCGTTTAATACAAAAAAAATCGCCAGCGCATAGATTTCTTAACTAAACGCCATTGGTCAAAAATGAGTTTTTTTCAAAAAAATATCACTCAGACCACTTTTTTTTATATTTTTGTAGAAATTACCAATTAAACTACAAATTACAATAAAAATGAAAAAACTTTTTTGGATACTAAGTATCTCTTTTTTAGCGTTTTTACAAACGGCTTGTGAAACGAAAGTTGCTCCTAAGCAACAAGATTCAACCCCGATTGCTCAAAATGAGGATTGGAAACAGTTGACTTTGCGCGAGAAAATTGGGCAAACGATGATGGTGCTCAGTGATTACAAGACACACAAAGAAATCGGCGGCGGTTCGTTGGATTCTTTTTTTGTGAAATATCCGGTAGGAGGATTGTTTATTGCAGAGTGGTATCGTGAGAATTACAAACCGAAAAAACAGATGCCTTACTACGAATCTGTTCCGAAAATGATACAGGAATATAATGCGGCTGCTCCATTCGCTTTGTTTATCAGCGAAGATTTTGAGAAAGGAGCCGGTTATTATTATGATAACTGTACTAAAACGCCGGCAATTATGGCGCTTGGCGCTGCCAATAATCCGGAGTTGGCATATGCTTACGGGAAAGTCGTTTCGCAAGAATCGCGTGCGTTGGGTTTCAATTGGCTTTTACATCCGGTTGCCGACTTGAATATGAATCCGCTTCACCCGTTGATTATTGAACGCGCCATTTCCGACAAATATGAAATCGCCCTCCCCATCCTAAGAGAACAAGCGCGGGCGATGAAAAATTGCGGCATTATCTCAACCATTAAACACTTTCCGGGCGACGGAGCCACTATTCGCGACCAACACTTGATTACCTCTGCCAACAATCTTTCGATGGCTGAATGGAGAAGTACTTTCGGTAAAATGTTTGACGCGCTGATTAAAGATGAAGTACCGTCTATTATGATCGGACACATACAATTCCCTGCTTATCAACGCGACTCGATTGACGGTGTTTTGCCTCCGGCTACGCTATCAAAAGATATTATGACCAAATTGTTGAAAAATGAAATGGGTTACAGAGGCGTTTTGATGTCTGACGCAATGAATATGGGTGGTGCAATGGGTTATTACCCAAGTGTATTTGAGGCATCGGTACAATCGTTTGTTGCCGGTTGCGATATGATTTTGTGGCCCGACCTTGCCTTTATGGACACTGTTGAGGCGCGTATTCTTCGCGGCGAAATCCCGATGAGCCGTTTGGATGATGCCGTAGAACGTATCTGGGCATTGCGCGAAAAATACGGTTTTCTTGAGAAAACGGAGGTTGTTACCCCGCTTCCAGCTGACCACGCAAGCTATACAGAGGAAAAAATGACCGCCCTTGCCGAATCGGCAGTAACCGTTATTCAAGATAAAAATAATGATATTCCATTAGATACTCAAAATATTAAAAAAATTATGCTTATCAATATCAGTTATGTTGACAGTTTTGTCGTCCACGGTCTTCCAAAGCGCGATCGCAAAAAAGATTTTGAGATAATACAAAAAGAATTGATTAAGAAAGGTTTTGATGTCAGTTTGGAACTTGATTTTCATTTATGGAATGGGCACGAACTTGATAAATACGATAAATTTATTGTATGTTTTGAAAATAGCTTTTTTGACCCGGTAGGTTCACCATTCTTAAAAGGTAGAGAAGCTTTTTTCTTATGGAAAGTAAAAACTTTACCGAAAGAGAAAGTGATTGCGGTTTCATTCAGCAATCCGTATTACAATACGTTCTATTTGGGAACAAATCCGTTATTAATCAACGCATATAGCCGCGATGCATTTATGCAAAAGGCAGTGGTAAAAGTATTGATGGGAGATGTGAAAGCGACTGCAAAATCGCCGGTGGATTTGTGGAATCCGATTATGAAATAAATAGAAAATTGCAATAATAAAAACAAAAAAATCCCGACTTCTCATCGGGATTTTTTTGTTGAATATACCATTTAATTCTGCTATATAGAACAATAATTAATATGCTTATCAGCAATATTACCCCAAATGTCAAAGTCAATGAATTTTATAAACACAAAGACACAAAGAACACGAAGTTGTGTCTACTTTTTTTTATTTTCTTTGTGTGCTTCGTGTCTTCGTGTTTACTATTTTTCATTAGGGGCAATATTGCTATAAGCATTATAATTAAAACTTTGTGCCCTTCATATCATCTATTTCCTGATGTCTTACAAAATAGGATGGTGCCATAAATTAGCTGGTCGTCAATGTAAAGACGGGGCGCGCCCCGTCTCTACCACCGCAATCACGACAAATAACGCATTCGGTTGCATATCGCATCAGCTAAATTATGACACCACCCAAAATAGTGGGTTGTATGAAATGATGAAAATGGATGATGAAATAGTATTTTTGAGGGATAATAAAAATAGTGATTTTTGCATAGATAGTTGAACTTTATTCAACTATGTAAACAAATTTCACTATATTTGTCGGATTTTTTATTCAAAAAAGAAATGGAAACATTCAGTTCGCTACATAATATTCCAATCAATAGTGCTGTTTTGAAAGCATTTTTGAGCAATCTGAAATATCCGAAAAACAAAATTTCGGATATGGAGAAGAATGGCGAGTTAATTCGTTTGAAAAAAGATTTGTATGTTAATAATAATGTTTCCATTTCAAAAGAACTCATTGCCAATCATTTATACGGTGCTTCATACATTTCGCTCGAAACGGCTTTGGCTCACTACGGAATGATACCCGAAAGAGTTTATGCCATTCGTTCAATGACCGCCAAACGAGCCAAAACCTTTACAACACCGCTCGGAAACTTTGAATACAAAACCGTTTCAGCTGATTATTTCAGCATTGGACTTCGACAGGAAATTATTGAAAATCAATATGCTTTTCTCATTGCTACGCCCACAAAAGCCGTTTGTGATATGATTGTTGCCACGCCGAATTTGCGTTTACAATCGGTTAAGGCAATGCAAAGTTATTTGATGGATGATTTGCGGGTTGATTTTGATGTTTTGAAAAAATTAGATAAAAATATTGTAAGAGAGTGTGTTGAGGTGGGGAAAAAGAAAAATGAATTGAAGTTTTTGTTGAATTTTTTAGATTTTTAATATTAAATTTTATGAGCAAAGAAAAAGTAACAAAGGAACAAATTAAATATCCAGAGAATCAAGAACCTGATTTGATTATACCAAGTGATTATCAGCCATACCGTTTTATACTTGGGAAAAAGGGGAATAATCCATTAATTGCAGTATGTATGAATCCAAGCACTGCAAGAGAAGAGTTCTCGGATAGGACAATCAATACAGTTATTAGAACTGCTGAAAAATTGGGATATGATGGGTGGGTAGTAGTGAATATGTATCCAGAAAGGGCTACTGATGCAAATAATATGGAAAGTTTTGATGAAAAATTGCATCAAGAAAATATAAAAGAAATTGCAACATTAATTGATAAATTTGACATAAAACAATTATGGGGTGCATGGGGAAATCTTTCGCATAAAAATTTAGTAAAAGCAAAACCTGATTTGATAAAATTGTTATTTGATAAAAATGTTAAAGTTTTTCATTTCGGAAAACTTCTTAAATCGGGTAATCCGCATCACCCATTGTATCTAAAAATAGATAAAAAAAAAATGAGAGAAATGAAAATCAATGTATAAAATACACTTGATATTAGTTATTGTATAAGTAAAAATATGTCAACAATTTTTGAAAATATGCTCTCCCGCTACCCAATCGCCACCAAAGACGATTTGACCAACGCCACGCACGAAGTAATGCAACAAATTACGCTTGCAGGATTGTATCGTGGCGGTTTTTTCGACCAAGCAGCATTTTACGGCGGCACTTGTTTACGCATTTTTCACGGCTTACAGCGTTTTTCGGAAGATATGGATTTTTCGCTTTTGCAGGCTGATGAAAATTTCGCATTGGAAAACTATTTTGATGTAATGATCGCTGAATTTAAGGCAGTTGGAAAGGAAATCACAATCAATAAAAAGACAAAAACAGCACAAACAAACGTAGAATCGGCTTTTTTGAAAGAAAACACCGAAATCTACGATTTGCAATTCACAACCGACAAGCGGATCAAAATAAAAATCGAAGTAGATACTCAACCGCCACTTGATTTTTCGACCGAATACAAGTTGCTTATGTTGCCTTTCTCGTTTATGACACGCTGTTATTCCCTACCCGATTTGTATGCAGGAAAAATGCACGCTTTCCTTTTCCGGAATTGGAAAACTCGTGTAAAAGGGCGCGATTGGTACGATTTAGAATTTTATGTAAGAAACAATATTGCATTGAATTTTAATCATTTGCAAAAGCGAGCGGAACAAATAAATAATTTGAGTGAAACGGAATTTACGCCCGACATTTTCAAAAAAATGCTGAAAGAGCGAATTGAAAAAACAAATATTGAAGCGGTTAAAAACGACGTTCGCCCATTTTTGAAAAATCCGCAGGAAATGGAAATTTGGAGTACGGAATACTTTTTGCAGTTGGCGGATATGATACAATTAAAAAAATAAAATTTATATGAACAACGATTTCAATTACATACGAAGAGAATCACAAGAAGTACATATCGGAAATGTAACAATGGGGGGGCAAAATCCGGTCAGAGTACAATCTATGGCGAATACAGATACGAATAATACGGAAGCGAGCGTTGAACAATGTATCCGCATTATCGATGCCGGAGGCGAGTTGGTACGTTTTACCGCTCAAGGCGTAAAAGAGGCGACCAATTTGAAACTCATTCACGAAAAACTGCGCGAAAGAGGCTATAATGTTCCGTTGGTCGCTGATATTCATTTTAATCCGAAAGCGGCAGAAACAGCAGCCTTGTATGTAGAGAAAGTCCGCATCAATCCGGGAAATTTCGTGGATAGCACGAAAAGAGGCGATAATTTTGAGTATACCGACGAAGAATACCGCGAGGAATTGGAGAAAATCAAAACTCGACTGCTCCCTTTTTTACAAATATGCCGCGAACATCAAACCGCCGTCCGTATTGGAGTGAACCACGGCTCGCTTTCCAACCGCATTTTAAGCCGTTACGGAGATACCTCGAAAGGAATGGTCGAGTCGTGTATGGAATTTCTTCGCATTTGCAGAGAAGATAATTTCAACGACGTGGTTATTTCGATAAAAGCATCCAATACGGTCGTAATGGTGCAGACGGTTCGACTGTTGGTTAGGGTAATGCAAGAAGAAGGGATGAACTACCCGCTTCATTTAGGCGTTACCGAAGCGGGCGACGGAGAAGACGGACGCATAAAATCAGCCGTCGGAATCGGTGCGTTACTTGCCGAAGGGATCGGCGACACCATTCGGGTTTCGTTGAGCGAAGAGCCTGAGTGTGAGATTCCGGTAGCCCAAAAATTGGTCGAATACATTACTTCTCGCAAAGGACATCCTTTCATTCCGGGAAAAGAGAGCGAAAAAGTTTCCCCTTTTGTATACAGTCGAAGAGAGACACAGGCAATCGGAATCATCGGCGGCAATCAGCAACCGGTGGTCATCGCCTCTTCGTTTGAAACAAGCAATGGTTTACGTCCTGATTTTGTATATATTGGAAACAATAAAATTATTTCGGAAGAAAATGAATATCCACTATTTACTCCGGCAGAAGCTAATAAAATTCAATCAGTCAACACAAAAATCAAATTTTTGGAATTATCTTATTCCGATTACACAAACGAACTATTAAGTCAAATAGATGATTCCGTGGTTTTTATCCTAAAAACAGACCATATCAACGGCGTAGGAGAACAACGCGCTTTTCTCCATAAATTACTGATTGAAGGGCGAAAAAATCCGGTTATTTTGAAACGCGCCTATTCCGAAACTCAAATAGAAGATTTACAAATCAAAGCGGGAGCCGACTTGGGAGTCTTTTTTATCGACGGTTTGGGAGACGGTATTTGGATTGAGAATGCAAATAAAGTAATCATGCCCGATAAACTACTCTCGGTATCTTTCGGCGTATTACAAGCCTCACGGGCGCGGGTAAGTAAAACCGAGTTTATCTCCTGCCCCGGTTGCGGACGCACGCTATTTGATTTACAAAAAACAATTGCTCGCGTAAAAGAAAAAACAGCCCACCTGAAAGAGTTGAAAATCGGCATAATGGGCTGTATCGTAAACGGTCCCGGCGAAATGGCGGATGCCGATTACGGCTATGTCGGCTCGGCAAAAGGGAAAGTGAATTTGTATAAAGGACAGACTTGTGTGGAGAAATTAATTCCCGAAGAAGAGGCAGTAGAAAAGTTAATCCGGTTGATTCGGGAGAATGGGGATTGGAAAGAAATTGAGATAAAATAAAGTTAAATGCTTATCCGCAATATTACCCCTCACTTTAGAGATCCCTCTCTCCGCTCCGCTCCATAAGCCGAAAACACCCGTCATTCCGAATGAAACGAAGTGGAGTGAGGAATCTCCCACAAATTACACCATCATTAATTAAGGAGTAATATTACGAATAAGCATATAAAATTATGAATATATTTAATAGTCTTATCAAAATCAATCCCAATAAACGTTTCGGAAAACCATGTGTGAGAGAAACGCGCATCACGGTTTACGATGTGCTTGGTTGGCAGTCGGCAGGTATGACTTACGATGAAATACTTACCGATTTTCCAGAACTAACACAACAAGATATTCTTGCTTGCCTCGCTTTTGCTGCTCAACGCGAACGAACTTTACACAGAAATTAACATGCAAAAAACACTTCTCATATCTTTTTTCCTTTTAATCAATATGTTGACCGCCTGTTCACAGGATTCAACACGAATAAATGAAAAAGCGGAAGAAGCGTTGGCATTTTGTAGAGCCAACGAATATAACACCGACTTTTGTATTTTGATAGATATGAAAATCCATTCGGGAAGATACCGTATGTTTATTTACGATTTTAACACTCAAAAAGTGGAACGAAAGGCATTGTGCGCCCACGGTTGCGGGAAAGGCGACAAGACAAGTACGGGCGACCAACCTCTTTTCGGCAATGAAGAAGGAAGTCTTTTAACATCGCTTGGAAAATATAAAATAGGTATTCGTTCTTATAGTCAATGGGGCATCAACGTACACTACAAAATGCACGGGCTGGAACCAACCAATAACAATGCTTTTAAACGCATCATTGTACTTCATTCACATACGCCTGTTCCTGCGATTGAGATATATCCTTTTCATCTACCTATGGGTTGGAGTTTTGGTTGTCCGGTTACAGACGATGATACGATGACTTTTCTTGATGCGAAACTCAAGAATACTAAAAAACCGGTGTTGCTTTGGATTTATTATTGATAAAAAAGCCTCAAATAAAAAAATCTTTTTTTCACTTCCTCGAATAATGGCATCCCCCGTTTCATTTGTCATATTATCAGAGATGTCGTATCTTTGTGTTCCGTAAAAATAGCATATTGGATACAATCGTAAACATAAGTGATTTAAAGTCAGGAGTTCATAAGGTGCACGAAACGCTTTTCAGGCAATTTTATGCCCCGTTGTGCAACTATGCTTACAGTATTCTTCGCGATGCCGACGAAGCGGAGGATATGGTGCAAAAACTCTTCTGTAAACTTTGGGATCAGCGCGAACGCATAGAGATACACACATCCGTAAAGTCGTATTTATACCGTATGATTCACAATGACTGTATGAACAAAATCAAGCAGCACAGCATACGCGCCGAGCACAATATGCATTACGTTTATACAAAAGAAGTGGAAAGCAACGATGTAGAAAATACGGTAATGGCAACCGAATTGGAGCAAAGAATCGAAAAAATAGTCGAAAATATGCCCCCTCGATGCCGCGAAGTATTTAAAATGAGCCGTCAAGAGCAACTCTCTTACAGCGAGATTGCCCGGACGCTCCAAATAACAACCAATACCGTTGAAACACAGATTGTAAAAGCTCTTCGCATATTAAGGGCAGGACTGAAAGATTATTTGACGGTACTGATTTTATGTTCAATTGTTTAAAGTTCAAAGTTCAAGGAGTTTAAACGAATATCGCAACAACGGTTTGAACCTTAAACCTCTTAAACTTTGAACTCTCAAACAGTTGTAACAATTTTTAAAATTACAGCAATTATGGACGAAAAAATAGACATACTGTTATCCCGTTATTTCAGTGGCGAGGCTTCCGGAGAGGAGCTTCAAACATTGGACAGGTGGCTTGCGGAGTCGCCTGAAAACGAGACATATTTCGAGGAGATGACCACCATCTTCCAACACGTAAGTTTCGCCAAGCCAATGCCGGAGCCCGATACGGAAAAAGCCCTCGCAGCATTCAAGAACTATTGCAAAGCCGCGCGAAAGCACGAAGGCGCGAAAGCACGAAGCAGCAGCGTTGTATCTCTTTTCGCGCTTTCGCGCCTTCGTGCCTTCGCGCCATATTTTTCCATTGCCGCATCCATTATTTTGATATTCGGAATATCACTCTTTTTTTTCAAGAAAACAGATAATCACATTCACATTGTAGCAAATGACACAACGATACAACAAGAATTGTTTGAAGGTGTTTTCGTTTCACTCGAAGCGGGAACCCAAATAACATATAATCCTGAAAATAAGAGAGAGATTATTTTGTTGAAAGGAGAGGCTACGTTTGATGTAAATTTATCCGAAAGCGGACAATTATTGGTTCAAGTAGGAGAAACGTTCATCAAAGATATTGGTACCGTGTTTACGGTTATCGCCCACAATCCCGAAGAATCCATCACAGTAAAAGTCGCTGAGGGCGAGGTGTTTTTTTACACCCAAAACAACACCGGTATAAATATAAAAGAATCGGGAAAAGGCGTTTTTCATCCCAAAGAAAATTTCTTTGAACACATTACGCCCTTTGCCGATGTGAAAGCGATTGAGTTTAATGCAACACCGTTGTCGGAAGTTATCCATGTGCTTTCCGCGCAATATGGCGCCGGTATCAAAACGGCAGCCGATTCGTTGAACAACTTACAGATAAGCGTCAGCTTCGACCCGAACGAAACCATAGAGGATATTCTCTCAATCATATCCGAAACCTTGTCAATGCGCGTAACAAAAAATGCGGACGGGATATTTGTATTTTCTTACTAATGTTAGCGAAAAAATATCCATATTATGTAACTGCCGCCGTAGAGACGTGGCGTGCCGCGTCTCTTTGTAATTCACATACATCAGAGACGCGGCACGCCACGTCTCTACAAGGGGGTGTTCGTTTGATACTTTTAATATTTCTATTTTCTTTTTTGTTATTTCAATCGGTCAATGCGCAACAGTCAGAATTGAAACAACCGGTTTCACTTAACCTGCATCAAAAACCGCTATCCGATGCGTTTGCATTGATTACCCAACAGACAGGTATTCGTTTTTCATACAACTCGCAACAGATAAACGTGAACCGGAAAATATCTGTCCGCGTGGAAAACCGCGAATTGAGCAAAGTACTTCCGCTTATCTTGCCGGCATCCGTTTCTTATAGACAAGTAGGTAAATACATCATTCTCTCTGTACCCGAACCGCACAAAAAAAACGATCTCCCCCACCCTAACACCTCCGGTAACGTTCAAAAAAATCCGGAAGTTCCTGTTTTTTTAAAAGAAAATATAGAATATATTCAACTGATTGACAGTGCTGAAGTGTTTTTTTATTTAAAAAATTCATTTTTGAGTAGTGGCATAACCTTCGACAATTGTCATAGAGTTATAACACCAATAAATAAAGAAGAGATGAATAAGAAATTAGCATTATTAGTATTGAGTGCAACCATTGCCGGAAGTGAAATGACAGCACAAACCGAACAGTCGGAAAATCCGCAAATCCGGAAAAAAGAAGAAACAAAAATGGTAGTTGAAACAAACATGAAAGAAAAAAGAGCCTCTCAGGTAACTTTTGTGTATCCGTTGGGAACAGATGGAAGAAATTCCTCCAACAACGAATACACTACTTCATTTAACATCATCGGAGGAAAAACAGGAAAAGTAACCAGTTTTGAGCTGGCAAGCGTCTTCAATATCAACAAATACAGTTCGGAAGGCGTACAAATAGCCGGCATAATGAATCTCACGGGAACACCCGGTAACGATGAACCGAGCCGAAACGTACAAATAGCCGGCGTTTCCAATTACACTCAAAATGGTACTTCAACGCAAATCGGAGGAGTGATAAATAGGGCAGACAGGTCGCTCGTTCAAATCGTTGGAGTTGTCAATATAAGTCAAAAAAGCCAAGCCCAGATAGCCGGCGTTTTTAATATGGCAGATACGGTGAATGTTCAAATCAGCGGCGTTGTAAACATTGCCAATTCCTCTTCCTGCCAATTATCGACAGTTAATATCACTCGAAAAGGAGGTTTCCAACTTGGAGTTGTGAACGTGCGCGATACGGCTGACGGGATTTCAATCGGTTTGGTAAACATCGTCAAAGAAGGTGGATTAATGGAGATAGAAGTCGGAAGTAACGACGTAATAGAAACCATATTATCCTTCCGCTCGGGAACTCAAAAACTATACGGCATTCTATCGGCTGGATACAATTTTACCGACGATTTTTGGTCAACAGGTTTTGGCTTGGGTACCGAAATTACGTTAAAAAACCGTTGGCGACTCAACCTCGAAGGCGTTCATTACAATTTATACAACAAAAATTCTTTCAACAATCCATCCATAAAAAAAGATTGGGACGATTGGGATAATTTCGATGATTATAACTACGCAAGTCTGACACAAATCCGCGCCACGCTCAACTACAAAGTAGCGAAGCGCTTCAAAATATATGCCGGTCCAACACTGAATATCTCGGTGGTGGACAAAGATTTCAAATTTACCACTCCTTACAGTATATGGAGTACTTCCGGCGATTACGCCAATGTAAAAACGTGGATAGGCTACACCGCTGGTATCCGCTTCTAATCACCGTGTGTCAATAACATTATAAATACAAAGAGCACAAAGATTTTTTCAAACGAAAATAAACATTTCAAAGCCGCTTTTCTTTTTGAAAGGAAAGCGGTTTTTGTTAGTGTTTTAATTGTTTTTGGGTCTCTGGCGTACGGCTTATGCCCACGTCATACCTAATCTTCCATAGAATAAATCCTGCGGTTATTCATATATTGTCTTACGAACAAGTAGGGTTTTGGCTTTTCACGTAAACTTTTACATTCTTTTTTTAATAGAAGGTGCAAAAAACTTATTACTTTTGCAGGAAACAACGGGTAAAAACCTCTTCTTTAAATTCACATAAAAAAATGAATCTCCGTCATTCATACCTGCTAATCGCTTTTTTTATATTCAACTTTCATTTGCTTGCCCAAGAAAACACCGGTTTTTCTTCGGATTCTATAAGTATGCAAGTACTGGGAGAGGAAGTAGAGGTAACAGGTCAAAAAAATGAAACGGGAATGAGATCAATGGGAGGCAAAATAACCGTTACTCCGGCAAATATCTCTGCGTTGCCTTCTATGCAGGGAAATATTGACTTGTTGAAATTGCTGGAATTAACCCCCGGTGTTCAAAATTCGGGAGATGCTAATACCAACCTCTACATCAGAGGAGGAGAGGGCGGACAGAACCTGCTGTTATACAACGGAGTAACACTATATACACCAGGGCATTTACTGGGATTTTTCCCTCTTTTCAACTCCGACCATATTTCGATGCTCGAATTAAACAAAACAGGTATTCACGCAAAATATGGCGGACGGTTAAGTTCCGTTATCCATGTCGAAGGAAAAAACACGCTGCCAACGAAAGCCGGTATCTCCGGAAACGTAGGATTATTGGCATCGCAAGCCACGGTGTCGATTCCCATTGGAAAAAAACAGGGTTTGTACCTTTCGGGACGAAAAACATACATAGATTTTCTGTTGGAACCGGTACTTAAAAACCAAATCGAAAATGCCGGTTATGATTTTTACGACACAAATATGACATGGATAGGCGAATTTTCTGCCAATAATAAAATCACCGTAAATGCTTTCTTTGGAGACGACAAACTCCAACTGTCTGAGAGGGAATTATATCTCGAAGGAAAGTTAAATTGGTCAAATCAGGCACTCTCCCTGCAATGGGATACCAAAATAAATAATCAAAACTTTTCACAACAGGTTTATGGCAGTGCGTATAAAAACAGGTTGAATGTCAATCAGGCTGAAATCGGTCTCCGTTTGTCATCGTCCATACAAGACATCGGATACCGGAACAATTATACCTTCTCCATTGCCAAAATTCCAATAGATGCGGGTCTGCAATACACACATCACGAAATAACGCCGCAAATATACAATATGTGGAATATGGAACAAACCTATTTCTCCGAAACACCCGCTGTTCAACATGCACACGATGGCGGATTGTATATCCATTCGGCAATACCACTTGCCTCACGATTGAGAGCGGAATTGGGACTCCGTTACAATCTTTTTTACCAAGAGACATTTTTCCACAATTTAGACCCAAGGGTTATGTTGCGTTATTGGGCTACAAATGAGATAGCTTTGCGCCTCTCTTACGACCGCCAGCATCAATACATAAACCTGCTCTCTCCTTCCAGCATCGGCATACCGACCGATTTTTGGGTGGCTGTTTCCGGTGATATTCCACCGCAATCGGGCGACCAGTTTTCTGCCGGATATGCCCAATCATTTCCCAATGCGAATTTAGAACTTTCTGCCGAAATATATTACCGCCACATGAATAACCTGACGGAATATTCGCAAAACTTCCTGAACGGACAAAATGGCTCCTACGCCGAAAACATATTGCTCGGAAACGGCAAAGCTTACGGATTGGAAGTGATGCTGAAAAAAAATTCCGGCAAACTGAACGGATGGATAAGTTATGCGTTGGGACGTTCGGAACGGAATTTCAGCGGGATAAACAATGGCAGAACCTTTCCCGCCCGGTTCGACCGCCGGCACGACCTCTCGATTGTAGGGAGCTATACATTCAACCGGAAATGGGATATATCCACCATATACGCTTTTGCCACGGGAGGTGCCTACACATTGCCATCCTCATGGTATCTTATAAACAACACCCCCGTGAAAGAGTATGGCGACTACAATGCTGCCCGGATGCCCAACTACAACAGAATGGATTTGTCGGTCAACTATTGGTTTAAGAAAGAGAGGAATGGTATCAACTTTTCCATATACAACCTGTTTATGGTTCGTAACCCTATCTATGTTTTTCTGCATGTGAAAAAAAATGAAAATAGTGGTCAAATGGAAGTCCAAGTAAAAGAAAAAACATTGTACCGTATCGTTCCTTCCATCAGCTGGAGGTTTAAATTTTAATGATAAACAGATGAAACAGATTTCATTTATACTGTTTTTTACCATTCTGTTGTTTTCTTGCGATAACAGAGAACAAATAATCGGGTATGTCGATTACATGCCTCACATCGTGGTTGAAGGTTCTATTGAAAACAATCAACCTGCTATGGTAATGCTCTCATGGTCGGGGGCTTTTGACAAAAAAATGGATACGGCTTTTCTGTTGAACCATGTCATACGAAGTGCAAAAGTAAGCGTAAGCGATGGCGAACAAACCGAAGTGTTAACATTAGGAACCAATTGGGATTACCTGCCTCCATACGTCTATTACGGAACCGACCTGAAAGGAGAAATCGGTAAGTCATACCGGTTGACGATTGAATATCAAGGGAAAACGATACAGGCAGAAACCTGTATCTCTGCTCCGGTTGCACTTGAAAGCTACACATTCATCAAAAGAAATCCAACGGATACGACCGGACATATACATATCAAGTTCAAAAATACATCCGACCTTTACTATCAAATTGCCACGCGAGTGGATAAAAAAGAACAGATTTATACGCCTTCTCTATACGGCAATTTCAGAGCAAATCAATTTGAAAAAGGAGAAACCGTTACCTTGCAGGTAAGTAAAGGACCGATTCTCTATCCCAAAGCACAATTCAGCACCTCTTTTGTCGAAGGAGATGTTGTTTACCTGAAATTCAAGACAATGCAAAAGCACGGTTATGACTTTTGGAATGATTGGCAAAACGAAGTTATCAATGGGAAAAATCCTATTTTTCCGGCTATCACAAGTTTAAAGTCAAATATAGAGGGAGGGATTGGTATTTGGTGCGGGTATGGGGTGTATACTTATCGGGTAGAGACAAAATAGGTAGAGACGGGGCATGCCCCGTCTCTACAATCTATAACAATCACCTTTTATTCAAACGATTCAATGAATCTTCTGAAATTCTTCTCAACAGCATCAAATCCTTTGGAGAAATATACTTCTGCCTCAACTTCTGTCGCATCGTTAAATCTAAGCATAGGAATTAGTGTCCAATAAGTATAGGTATACGTTTCACAATCCCCCCAATAATCACACCATTGATATGTTTCTGTTTCTAATTTTGCTTTTTGAGTCAATTTCGCTATTTTAGTTTTATCCTTAGTCGAAACTAAATAAAGGTTATAATATTTATTATAAATGGCAGCCGAACCTTTTATATAATTTTCATCTGCTTTATTCCAATCAAAATTTTCAGGATAAGGATAAGGGTAACACGAGGCATCCAATGCGTTCATCTCTTTAATATAATTGGCAAAATCCACCTCCCCTGTAAAGGCTAAATTATCCATTATGAAAAGGATATAGTTACCCGATGAAAGGTAATTCTCATCTCCCTCTTCAATCAGTTTATCAATGTTGCCATTCAAAGCGACAGAGTAATCCAGCAACACGGTGTTTCCTTTTTTCAAATTTGCAGAAAAATCAGCCTTATCTGCCGATTTATTGTAGCTCTGCGTAAACTTGTAAGAACCAAAGCTGAAGGTGACAGTTGAACTTCGAGGGGCTGTTTCACTTTGAACAATATCCGCATTTGCCTGAATGCCGCCAACTTCCGATGTTCCCAAATACAATTTAGCGGAAACTTCTTTTGGTAATTCAACAGTTACAGTTCTGTATTCGTCAATCCACTTTTGTGTATTATAATCCCAATAGCCGTCATAATACTCTTTGTATGAGTAATCTTTTCCCGAAGATTTTCCGGTTACGACAATTTTGCCTTGCTGCATTCCCTCTGAGGTTTTCACAGGGAAATTAAATTCCAACTGTTGAGCCGGTTCTTCTTTCCATGTTTGGGTAGAGGGTTGCCATGTGAACTTTCCGTAAAACTGATTAATCTTGATAATTTTGTCGGAAGATCTTAACTCTAATCCACCAATGGTAGGAGCATCAATCGTCAACAAATCGCCAAATGCTTTAAACACTTCAATGCTTTTTTCTTTGCTCATATCCTGAATTTGCGACAGAAAGGCATTGGCTTCTTTTGATAATTTCTCCTTTTGTTGTTCAGGAGTTAAGGAAGAATAGGGAAGTTTTTCAACTTCCGAAGGAGAAAGAAAGTCATCTTCTCCCGGTTCATTTTTTTTGTCATCCTTACAGGAAGAGAAAATCAACGCTACGCAAGCTAAACTTGCTAATAAATAAAATAATGTTTTTTTCATAAACAGTATGGATTAATTGATTTTAACAATTCACAAAGATAATAAAGATTATTTGAAATAAATAAAATATTTACTTGCTTTTTTTGCGGTATAAGTCTTTTGAAATATTTCCTCCCTTGAATATTTTAAAATTAGATATAAATAAAAAAACTACAAGCGATTTGTACTTGTAGTTTTTTTTATTTGCACAAAATTATGGACACTGTCCACTTTTACTAAAAATCATCAGGACGATTATTCTTACCGTTTTTCTATTTTTACCGTTCTTTCGTCCATTTTCAATAGGTATAAACCTTGCGGATATGTAGATAGGTCTACTTCCTTGCCGTAGTTTTCGTGCAGCAATATACCTTGCAGATTGTATAACTTGATACTTCCTTCGGTTGATAAATAGACTTTACCGAATGTCGGATTCGGATAAACAACCAAGTCGTTTTTCGGATTAGCTGCTATCTCAGTCAATTGTTTACAATCTTCTATTGAAAGTTGCGGTATTGAACGTATTTCTGTTTCGCCACAAATAGTACAACTGTGTGTTTCTTCGCCTTCTGAATCACAGTCGGCAAGAATAGTTACTGTCCATTCATTCCAAATGTGTTCCAATTTGACAATTGGCTTGCTTTCGATGTGATCAGCGTCATTCTTGCAGATTCGAGTTTCTTCACCTGATTCGGTGCAAGTTGCAGGAGTTTTAACAATCCAATTATGCCAATCGTGTCCCAACTTTTCTATTGGTTTGGTTGCATTTACTTTGCTGCAAATGGAGCAAACTTCGCTTTCTTCGCCGTCTGTCTCGCAAGTTGCAGGAGTGGTAACCTTCCAAACAAAATTGTGTCCGGTGGCTGGAATTGGTTGATTTTCGATGTGCGTTGCATCGTTTGCACAAATTCGGGTTTCTTCACCGGCTGTCTCGCAAGTCGCGGCGGTAGTTTGTGTCCAAGACCCCCAAGCGTGTCCTAATTTGGTTATCGATTGGCTGTCAACGTGGCTTGCATCGTTTTTGCAGGTTCTGGTTTCTTCACCGTTTTCGGTGCAGGTTGCAGGAGTTTTAACAATCCAAGCGTTCCAGTCGTGTCCTAATTTCTCTATTGGTTTGGTTGAGTTTACTTGGGTGCAAATGGAGCAAACTTCACTTCCCTCGCCATCTGTCTCGCAGGTAGCAGGAGTAGTGACTTGCCAAACGAAGGTATGTCCAGTTGCCGGAATCGGCTGGTTTTCGATGTGAGTCGCATCATTTGCGCAAATTCGAGTTTCCTCGCCGGCTGTCTCGCAGGTCGCGGCGGTGGTTTGTGTCCAAGATCCCCAAACGTGTCCTAATTTGGTTATCGATTGGCTGTCAACGTGGCTTGCATCGTTTTTGCAGGTTCGGGTTTCTTCGCCGGCTTCCGTACAAGTTGCTGGAGTTTTAACAATCCAAGCGTTCCAGTCGTGCCCAAATTTTTCTATTGGTTTGGTTGAGTTTACTTGGGTGCAAATGGAGCAAACTTCACTTCCCTCGCCATCTGTCTCGCAGGTGGCAGGAGTAGTGACTTGCCAAACGAAGGTATGTCCAGTTGCCGGAATCGGCTGGTTTTCGATGTGAGTCGCATCATTTGCGCAAATTCGAGTTTCCTCGCCGGCTGTCTCGCAGGTCGCGGCGGTGGTTTGTGTCCAAGATCCCCAAGCGTGTCCTAATTTGGTTATCGATTGGCTGTCAACGTGGCTTGCATCGTTTTTACAGGTTCGAGTTTCTTCGCCGTCTTCGATGCAAGTGGCAGGAGTTTTAACAAGCCAAGCGTTCCAATCGTGTCCTAATTTCTCTATTGGTTTGGTTGAGTTTACTTGGGTGCAAATGGAGCAAACTTCACTTTCTTCGCCATCTGCTTCGCAGGTTGCAGGAGTAGTAACTTGCCAAACGAAAGTATGCCCGGTGGCTGGAATTGGTTGGTTTTCGATGTGAGTCGCATCATTCGCACAAATTCGGGTTTCCTCACCGGCTGTCTCGCAAGTCGCGGCGGTGGTTTGTGTCCAAGATCCCCAAACGTGCCCTAATTTGGTTATTGATTGGCTGTCAACGTGGCTTGCATCGTTTCTGCAGGTTCGGGTTTCTTCGCCGGCTTCTGTACAAGTTGCTGGAGTTTTAACAATCCAAGCGTTCCAGTCGTGCCCAAATTTTTCTATTGGTTTGGTTGAGTTTACTTTGCTGCAAATGGAACAAACTTCACTTTCCTCGCCGTCGGTTTCGCAGGTCGCAGGAGTGGTTACTTGCCAAACGAAGGTATGTCCGGTGGCTGGAATTGACTGGTTTTCGATGTGGGTTGCATCGTTCGCGCAAATTCGGGTTTCCTCACCGGCTGTCTCGCAAGTCGCGGCGGTAGTTTGTGTCCAAGATCCCCAAGCGTGCCCTAATTTAACTATTGATTGGCTGTCAATGTGGCTTGCATCGTTTTTACAGGTTCGAGTTTCTTCGCCGTCTTCGATGCAAGTGGCAGGAGTTTTAACAAGCCAAGCGTTCCAATCGTGTCCTAATTT
>Ga0209737_10000258_pt1 | contig 47251 bp, 49 predicted proteins | sample TergutCu122P3_FD_187284 | JGI IMG/M metagenome (GOLD analysis project Ga0209737, IMG submission 187284) | Cubitermes ugandensis P3 segment gut microbial communities from Kakamega Forest, Kenya - Cu122 P3 (SPAdes) (version 2) | ecosystem: Host-associated > Arthropoda: Insects > Digestive system...
GAATCGCTTTAAACTTACTTAAAAATGAACATTCTTCTAAAATTGGTATCAAAAGTAAAAGACTAAAAGCAGCATGGGATAATAGATACTTGATAAAACTCATTAAAAATTAGATGCGTTGACCCTGAGAAAAATGTCAGGGACAGCACACCAAATTTTACTAATGCACGCTGATTTTCAATTCAACCCACGATTTGAATGAGCTATGAATTTGTAAAAATTCTTCGGTTGGGTGATTATAGAAATGTTTGAAAAATCTACCTCAACGAACTAAAAATCATCTCCAACTGCGTAATATCCTGCACTAACACCTGTCGAGGTTTGCTTCCTTGCGAAGGACCGACAATGCCGGCTATTTCCAACTGATCCATAATACGTCCTGCGCGATTGTAACCGATGGAGAATTTTCGTTGAATGAGCGAGGTTGAGCCTTGTTGTTCAACCATGATTAATTCGGCAGCCTCTTCAAACATCGGGTCGCGGTTAGACAGGTCTATTCCGCCTTTCGCTTCACCCATTCCTTCGCCTTCGTATTCAGGCAGCAAAAATGCCGTAGGATAGCCCTGTTGGTCGCCAATAAATTCCGCCACTTTCTCTACTTCCGGCGTATCGACAAATGCACATTGCACGCGCGTAAGGTCGCTGCCTTGCAGGAAAAGCATATCGCCTCGTCCGATAAGCTGATTAGCTCCCGGAGAATCCAAGATGGTGCGCGAGTCAATCATAGATGCCACGCGGAAAGCAAGACGCGCCGGGAAGTTTGCTTTAATTGTACCCGTGATGATATTGGTCGAAGGACGTTGTGTGGCAATGATCATGTGAATACCCACCGCGCGCGCCAACTGGGCGATACGCGCAATCGGCAATTCCACCTCTTTTCCTGCGGTCATAATCAAATCTCCAAACTCGTCGATAATCACCACAATGTACGGAAGGTAGTGATGTCCCTTTTCCGGATTTAATTTCCGGTTGATAAATTTTTCGTTGTACTCTTTGATGTTACGCATCTTAGCTTTTTTTAGTAGGTCGTAGCGCATATCCATCTCCTTGGTAAGCGAGTTGAGCGTTTGTACTACTTTCGTAACGTCTGTGATAACCGGCTCTTCCGCATCCGGCAATTTGGCAAGGAAATGTCTTTCAATGCTCGAATAGATATTGAATTCTACCTTTTTAGGGTCAACCAATACAAACTTCAACTGCGAAGGATGTTTTTTATATAGAAGAGACGCAATAATGGCGTTCAAACCGACCGATTTCCCTTGTCCCGTAGCGCCGGCAACCAACAAGTGAGGCATTTTACACAGGTCAATCATATAAATATCATTCGTAATCGTTTTTCCGAAAGCGACCGGCAAATCATATTTACACTCTTGGAATTTTTTGGAAGAGAGTACGGATTGCATCGGAACAATCTGTGCATCCTTATTTGGAACCTCAATACCGATGGTTCCTTTTCCCGGAATCGGCGCGATGATACGAATACCGAGCGCTGCCAAACTCAATGCAATATCATTTTCCAGATTTTTAATTTTGGAAATACGAACGCCGGGCGCCGGAATAATCTCGTACAACGTAATGGTCGGACCCACAGTTGCTTTTACCGAATCTATCTTTATACCATAATTTTCAAGTGTTTGAACAATTTTATTTTTATTGGTATTCTGTTCCTCCATATTAAGAGAGGTTTCGATATTTTCATATCTCTTCAATAAATCAAGCGGCGGATATTGATAGTGCGACAAATCAAGCGTAGGGTCATACAGACCCAAGTTTTCGGCATTATACTCGTCATCGTCCGGATTAAATTCTATTTCAAAACCGGGGCTTCGTACCGGTAATTCCGGCGCAAATGGCTCCTGCACAGGTTCAGACTCCTCTTCATCGTCGTCCGAACGGGCAATGGTTATTTCAAAATCGCTATCCGGCTTTATCGTTTCGTTTTTATTTTCCTCTTCCTCCGGCTTGTCTATTGGGTGGATAATCCACTCTTGTCCGGTTGAATTTTCTTCCTCTGTTTTGTTTTTATCTTCATCTTCATCTTCTTCCTCATTTTCAGTACAAACAACCGCATCATCTATCACGGAGACCGGAATGTGAAGAGGGTCTTCCGTCGTTTTTTCTTTAAAAAACATCATTTTCAGATGAGCAATCCATTTTTTCAAAAACGGCAACGTGCCAGCAAAGGCAATAATGCAGAAAAGCAATAATACACCGAAAATCAACAGGAAAGTACCAAACGAACCTATCTGCGATTCAAACCAAAGGCTCAAATAATACCCGTGAGCGCCACCTAAATAAAGAGAGGTCGAATCGTAAACCGGAATAAAGAAAAAGCCGAAAAACAGCGACACCCAAAAAAGAAAGAATGTCGTGATAAAAAAAGTGCGCGTCAGCGAAAACGTTTTGATTTTTACCATTCGTAATCCAACCAAAAAGAAGAAAAACAGAGAGATAAAACAAGCAATTCCGAAGGTTCGGTTAATGAAAAAATCGGCAAGGATTGCTCCTCGATAACCTGTCCAGTTTTTTATCTCGTTTTTCAATTCCAGCATCGTGCCGGGATCGGCGCTTTGCAAGCGGCTTTGGTCTTCAAACCCCGTAAAAAAGAAGGATATAAACGCCAATAACGTGTACATACAAACGATAATTACGAGTAATCCCGCAATCACGCGCGTCCGTTCATCCTTGAAAAACGAATAGGCGCGGGAGAAAAATCCCTTCTTTTCCGTACTTTTTGCAACTTCTTTTTCCTTTGTTTCTTTTTTTGCCATTTGTCAACCCCTATTTTTTGCAGGAGCACAAAATTAGTAAGTTCTTTTGGTAATTGCTTATGATTTAACAAATAAAATTTTGAGAGATTGTTTATTTACATTTTTTCGATTAACTTTTTTCTTTTTTCTGCTCAATCAATGTTTCGGTCAAGAGCTTTTATCTTCCCAAAAAATAAACCTCCCCCTTTTCAAAACGTCCGTCTTTCCATATCAACGGCAGACAATCGCCTTTTAGAAAGGGTTTTAGTTTGTCATAATCATTTTTATTCATATAGTTGCGATTGTCGTTGATTGCAAGTATGTTGTTTCCGGTCGGTTGAAACTCAAACCGGAGGAAAAAAATGTCGAATCGTTTTTTAAAATCCTCTTCGGATATTCCTTTTGCGGAAAGACTATCCCGGTTAAAAAAGTCGGAAATCTCCACGCTTGGAAATTGGTTTTTATCAAACATCAGCGGAGTATAATTATTTTTGAAAAAACTGATTCCGCCATCGCAAGCCGGACTGCAAACCCAAACGCTCATTGCAAACAAGGAGGAGGAATCTTTCAACGTCCACTTTTTTACTTCAAAAAATCCCTGTTCGGATGTTTGTATTTTGATATAATTATGCTTATTATCAAAAGCAAGTAACCGCGCCTTTCCCCCATAATTATTGATGACGGAGCTGTCATTTTTGCCCTTATTTGTCAGCAGCTCCATACGTTGAGACTGATTTAGCTGGCTCAAATGACTGTCGGGCAAATAGAAGAAAAAATCACTTACATCTTCTGCTTGAAAAGGAGATGAAAAAGCTAAAAGGGAGAAAAGAAAAATTATTTTTTTCATACGAATGAATTTTCATTATTTAATGACAAACAAATATAAAAACAAATACCCCTCGCACAGCCACAAAAACAGTGCGAGGGGAATATAATAATCTAATTATTCTGCAACACTACGGATAGACAAACCAAAACCGCGATTGCTGTAACCACGGCTTGCGTTATTTTCAAGGAAATAGAGATTGTACCCATCGTTAGTTTCGTTTAGCGAACTACTCCAATAGTATCCCAAGTTTGCACTGCCAAGTATACCGTCGCCGTCAAGATAGCTCACAGCGGGTAAGAAAATGGAATTTCCTGTAGCTCTATCTGTAAACTTTCTGCCCATTACTCCATTTTGTGTTACCCATTCGTTATTTACTTTGTCTGTATTAAGCAAAGAGTTGATTTCGTCTTTAGTTGGTACGCGATAACCGGCAGGGCTTGGATCGTTGACTGACTCCCAGGAAATACCGCTTTGGAGACTATTATCCCAATCGGTTAGATCGCCGGTAGCGCTCCACGCTTTGGAGCGATTCCATTGGTAAAACATACCGGAGGCTTCGGGGGTAGCAGCAAATTTGCCGGGACTGTCTATATTGCGAACTGCCCAACGTACGCCATTAATCATTACGCTTTCGGGGGAACTTGTGTTTTTCTTGTCTACATCGCCATCTTTATCTTCTTTTCCGCAAGAATTCAATACTATGGTCGCCATACCCATTGCGAGTAACAACCAAAATCTAAAAAATACTCTTTTTGTCATTTTTTTACCTTTTAAAAACAGTGTAGTTAATTCAAGTGCAAATATATAAAAAATCGCAAGATAACAATAAATTATACTCTGCAAATGTAAAAAAAGAATGCTGATAAGCAATATTGCCCCTAATGAAAAATAGTAAACACGAAGACACGAAGCACACAAAGAAAATAAAAAAACAGACACAACTTCGTGTTCTTTGTGTCTTTGTGTTTATAAAATTCATTGACTTTGACATTTGGGGTAATATTGCTGATAAGCATAAAAAAAAGACATTCAATTAATCTATCGCCCCGCGTAAAGCAAAAGAACTCCCAGCAAAACTCCACTCAATAGAACTGCCTTTGTTTTTAGATTTTTTTCGTGTAAAAAGACGACCCCATAAAGGAACGGAACAACCGCCCCCGAGCGGCGAATGGTAGAGACAACGGAAATCAAAGCGCCATCGGTCGATAATGCCCAAAAATAGACAAAATCGGCAAATATCAAAAATACGGAAATACCGGCAATTGCCCAACGCCATTGAAACGGAGTGGTCTTCGCTCGTGTTGGAAACCACAGAAAAAGTGTGATAATTAACATTATAATTGCTTGATACATTGTGCTGTAAACTTGTACAGCCATTCGATCGTACTGTTGCATCAAGTGCTTGTCATACAGCCCGCTTGCCGCTCCTAAGAGCGTAGCCAAAATAATCAGCCATATCCATTTGTTGTTTTTCCACGAAATGCCCTCTTTTAGTCCGACTAACGAAAACATATAAAAAGAGAAAATCGTAACGACAACGCCCACGAATTGAATAGGAGAGAGCCGTTCGGCAAAAATAAAAAAAGCGCCCATCACCGTCCACATCGGTTGCGTGGCTCGAATGGGCGAAAACAACGTAATGGGTATGTGTTTCATCCCGAAATAGGCTGAAATCCATGAACCCAATACAATTACCGCTTTCAGTAAAATAAAAAGATGCGTTTCCCAATCAATGCGAGGCACATAAATATAAAGAGCTTGCGCCCTAACGGGGTCAATATAAGAAAACGCAATGATCGGAATAAAGCAAATTGCCGAAATAAAAATCGAACAAGCTAACACCGGAATCACGGCATTACCTTTCAACGATACTTTTTTGAAAATATCATATATGCCTAAAAAAACGGCTGAAATAAGTGCTAAGATAATCCACATACAGATCAAGCCTCTCCCCCGTCCCCTCTCCACAAGAGAGGGGAGAAAGAGGAGCGTATTTCGTTATTATTTGTTTGTTTTATCCAAATGACCTTCGTGTTTAGTCACCCCTCTCTTGTGGAGAGGGGACGGGGGAGAGGCTTTTTTTTACCATTCCAAAATCCCCTTCCCTTGACGCACAATAACCGGTTCGTCGCCCGTGCAATCGACCACGGTAGAGGGGTCGAGCGTTCCGTAGCCAGCGTTGATCACTACGTCGGCGATATGTCCGCACCGCTCGTGAATCAATTCGGGGTCGGTAAAATATTCTAAGATTTCATCATCTTTATCTCTAACCGATGCTGATAAAATCGGGTTTCCGAGTTCGCGGACTAATTCCCGCGCAATGTTGTTATCGGGCACGCGAATACCCACCGTCTTTTTATTTTTGAAAAATTTCGGCAGATTATTATTTCCTTTTAAAATAAAGGTAAAAGCGCCCGGCAGGTTTTTTTTCATCAACTTAAACGTTGCATTATCTACCTTGGCATATTCGCTCACGTTGCTCAAATCGTGGCATACGAACGACAGGTCGGCTTTTTTGCTGTCAATATTTTTGTAACGGCATATTTTTTCAATCCCTTTTGTGTTAAAAATATCACAGCCAAGTCCGTAAATCGTGTCTGTCGGATAAACAACCAATCCTCCGTCGCGAAGAAATTGCGCCACTTTTTCAATTTCCCTCGGATTGGGATTCTCCGGATAAATTCTAACTAACATAGTTTTTTGCTATTTTGTGCAAAGGTATAACTAAATGAACGAATCTTGTCAACTTTTTTCATTATAAATTGTTTCTATGAAAGAAAAGTATTAAAATTGAAAAAATTATAAACATAAAACAATCTCGTATGAAATCACAAGTTATCGCCCTGTTTTTATTTCTCGCTCTCGTCATAACTCCGGCTGCTCATGCCGAATCAAATCGCTTTGGAATCAAGGGAGGGGTAAATGTTTCCGATCAATCCATAATCTATAACGGCAATAGTTTAAATACATCTGCTTACACAGGCTTTCACGCGGGTATACTCTATAAGATAGAACTTCCGCGTTCGTTGGGCGTGCAGGCAGAAGTGCTTTATTCGCAAAAAGGAAGTTTCTATAAAACCGGCAATTCACAAGTGAAAAACCGTTTCGATTATCTGGATATTCCCCTTTATTTGCGTTGGACGTTAGGGCTTCCGCTCGTAAAACCTTACGCTGGAGCCGGTCCGTATGTTGCTTTCCCGCTCAATATGAAAGTGCGAGGTACAGACAGTTCTTCCAAGTGGGCAAACACCGGTTTTAACGATTCTGATTTTGGTATAGGAGCAACGCTTGGTGTTGATGTGTTCGACAGATTGCAAGTAAGCCTCAACTATCAATGGGGACTCCGAAACATATACAGCGGCACGTATGACGTAAAAACCAGAAATCAAAATTTGGGTATTTCCGTCGGATTTCTGTTATTCTGATGAAACATTATTTTTGCGAATTTTTATGTTAATTTAGTTGATATTGGATTCCTCACTCCACTTCGTTGTGTTCGGAATGACAGGCGTTTTCAGCGAGTGGAAGGTAAAGTGGCGGCGAAGCCGCCACTTTACCTCATAATATTCTCAATAAGAGGTAGTCATTCCGAACGTAACGGAGTGGAGTGAGGAATCTTCTGTAATTAAAATTTATTAACTAAACAATAATTTATTTTTATTTCTTATTTTTGCATTTTGAAATTATTACCTTTTAAATGCAGATACGGTATTTTATTTCAATTATAATATTGCTTATTCCACTATTATTGAGGGGAGAAGAATTAGCGGACTCTATACCGTCAGAAATTTCGTCGGGCAAAAATCCTTTTTTCCTGGCGGTAAAAGCCGAGTCGGGTTTTGTTTTTCAGACCAACGATTTTGTGATTGATGAAGATATCAAAGGATTTTCTTCGCTTGATTTGAAATTTTGCCACGCCGCGAAGGGCGACCGGTGGCAGGATTATGCGTATGGTATGCCTTATTTTGGAGTCGGACTTAGCGCTACGACTTTTCACGACCACCGTTTGGGAACCCCTATCTCTTTTTATTTAATTCAAGGGGCGCAGATTTTTACCCTTCCGTTGCTGTCGTTCAATTATGAGTTTAATCTCGGTTATTCTACCAATTGGAGGCATTACGACCGTTTTGACAATCCGGATAATGTTGCCGTCAGCACGAGCGAGAATATTCATGTGGGAGCAAATTTATATTTGAAGGTGAAACCGATTCCTCGCGTGGATATGAATATCGGAGTTTCGTTGGTACACTTTTCCAATGGAGCGCAACGGTTGCCCAACAAGGGAATAAACTTGGCAGCTCCTTATGTCGAGATTTGTTATAACATCAATCCGCCCGAACCGCGTTCGAAATCGGAACTGCACTTGTTGCCTCCGAAAGTGAAGAGACGGATTGACCACGATATACTGCTTACGTTTTCGTCCAGACAGATTTCTTACAGCACTGATGGTACGGGGCTGACAACGGGGTTTGTTGACCACAATTTCCGGGTAATGGGATTGAGTTATGCCTCTATGTTTGTGCGTAGCCATACATGGAAATGGGGTCCGAGTATTGAAATCGTGTATGATGAAAGTGGCGGTTCCACAGCTTGGCGTGAAATATGGGAAGTCGACGGACAATATTACGATCGTGTGGCGTTGGGCAAAATGGAGCAGCGCTTTAACGTGGGTCTTTCGGCAAAAGGCGAGTTGGTAATGCCTTATTTTTCCTTATTTGCAAACGTGGGTTACGATGTTTACCACGGTAATCCGAGAGACAGGCGGCTTTACCAAATATTAGGCACGAAATTCCGTTTTCACCGGAATTTTTTCGGAACATTTGGTATTCGCGCCAACCATTTTAGCAAAGCACAGTTTATTTTTTGGAGTGCGGGATATACGATTTAATTAAGAGTTGAGAATTGAGAATTAAAAATTGAGAATTTATGAAGAGGGTGTTTTTTTTCGTTTTTTTGTTTGGGGCTTTTTTATTTAGAGTTTCGGCGCAGGATGAAAGTGTTGTTGAAGAGGGTGCTGTTACGGCTTCGAAAGATACGGTTTTGTTTTTGTCCGATTTTTCGGAACCATTTTCAAAAAATAAATCCGGAAAAATAACGGATAACAGGCTGTTTCGGATGGGGAAAGTTCCTGTTTCGCTGTTTGTATTAAGCGGACTTGTTTATCCGGTTGAGTATTATATATACGAAGTTAGAAATTACCAGGTTCCTAATTTTAATTATTCTTACGATGACTATATATTATTTGCACCCGGCGTGGCTGTGTTTGGGTTGAAAATGGCAGGAGTGGAAGGGTATAGCGATTGGAATCGATTGATGACATCGACAGCGATTTCCGGAGTAGTGACCGTTGGGATGTTCAGCGGACTTAAATACCTCATTGACAAGGAGCGACCGGATGCATCGAATCTGAATTCTTTTCCATCCGGACATACGGCAAGCGCCTTCATGACGGCTACTTGGTTACATAAGGAGTATGGATTGACCCGCAGTCCGCTTTACAGTATTGCAGGATACAGTGTTGCTACCTTGGTAGGTCTTACTCGTCAATTGAATAACAAACATTGGTTTTCGGACGTGTTGTTTGGCGCAGGTATCGGATACTTGGGCGTGGAAGTCGGATATTGGGCAAGCGATTTGATTTTTAAAGATAAAGGGATCATAACGCCTTACACAAAAAGAGCTTTTGTTGATTTGAAACAAAGCAAACCGAGTTTTATCAGCTTAAATATGGGGCACATCATCAGCAACGGTGTTGATTTGACGGACGATATTCAATTTGAAAACCAAGGCGGTTACAGCATTGCGGTAGAAGGAGCTTGGTTTATAAATCCGAATCTTGGTTTCGGAGGTAAGCTCTCGTCCAACACAATCAATTTAATCTTTGATAAAGAACAATATTTTGACCTGCATCCGGAAGATAAGACGCGGATTAAAAACATAGATGAGTATTTTTCCGGAATCTATTCGGTCAATGCCGGAACCTATTTTGCCTACCCATTGTCCGACCGGTTTACGTTTGGTTCCAAACTGTTGGGTGGAATAACCGGCACCTCCTCCGCCGATTTGATTTTTGATATGCACCCGACGGTGGAATATACCGACGGACATCAGGTTCGTTACCTCACCGGTCATAGTGATGCAAGTTGGTCATTGGAGACAGGACTTTCCGCCACCGTTTTGTTGAGTCGAAACCTCGGTATCCGCTTTTTTGCCGACTATCTTTTCAGCGGAGCCAAGATTACGTTCAAAAAAAATCAGGGTGTAAATGAAGATGCTCCATTTAAGTTGAAAGGCGGCAATATCCACAATCTTGTGACTGGGGTAAGTGTGAATGCGTATCTTTTTTGATTACTCAGTTACTTGTTTTATACCCCATTTCGTCCAAGGGATATATTCTCCAAAATTGTTTTTAAACGCCATTTCGCCGGTATAAATAACGTGCGATTGTTCGGGTGAGGCACCGGAAATTTCTTGCCAACGCTTCAAACCTTTAAAATGGTCGGTATTCATTGTTGCTCCCGATTTTATTTCAAAAGCCTCAATGCCGTTGGCGGTTTCTGTTAATAAGTCTATTTCGTGTCCGTTGCTGTCACGCCAAAAATAAATAGAAGGCTCTTTTGCGTTGGCGTATGATTGTTTTATATATTCGGCAATTGTCCAATTTTCAAACAGTTCGCCGCGTAAATAATGCGTGTTTACCTGCACGGCATTTTCTATCGAAAGCAGCGAACAAGCAAGTCCCGTATCGTAAAAATAGAGTTTTGGCGACTTAACCAATCGCTTGTTAAAGTTTTTATAATATGGTTTGAGTTGAAAAATAATGTAACTCGTTTCCAACAGCGACAACCACGCATTGGCAGTGGCGACATTAATTCCACAATCGTTTGCCAATGAAGCCGTGTTGAGCATTTGCCCAATCCGCCCGGCACAAAGTTTTATAAAACGGATAAACAGCGACAAATCCGTAATATTTCTGAGCAACCGCACATCCCGCTCAACGTATGTTTGAATATAATTCGGATAAAACTCGTGAGGTAAAATGTTTTTATCGTAAATGCGAGGATAACCGCCAAAAAGAATTAATTCGTCAATCGCCTTACCGGGATTTAATTGGCAAATTTCATCGTAAGAAAACGGCAATAATTTCAGAATGGCAGCTCGTCCGGCAAGACTTTGCGTAATGCGCTGCATCAACAAAAAATTTTGCGACCCCGAAAGAATATACATTCCCGAACGGTTTTCGGCATCTACGCGAGTTTGTATGTACGAAAATAAATCGGGAACATATTGCACTTCGTCTATAATGGTTTTGCCTTGCAAGTTATTCAAAAAAAATTTCGGGTCGCTTTCTGCCATTAAACGAATATCAGGCTCTTCGAGCGACACATAATTATAATCGGGAAAACTTGTCCGCAACAAAGTCGATTTGCCCGATTGCCGGGGTCCCGTGAGAGTTACAACGGGGAACTTCCCGGCAAAATGAAGTACTTGTTTTTGAAGATTTCTTTTTATCATAACCATGATTTTATGCAAAAATACTAATTAATTATCATATTTGCATAAATACTTTCAGTATTTTTTTATGTAAAAGTGCTAATAGATTAATAGAATTGCATAAAGAAATATCTATCAAGCGTTAAATTTAATTGCTCAAAACCTCAATTATCTGTTGATTTTAATTTTAAACTCATCCATTTATCTCCCAGCGTTGCCGACGGTATCACCGTAGGCGTTTGCCGTTTATTGTTGATGACTACCGATTGTCGTTTTACTTGTTTGTTTACATAATCCGACAATTCGCCGTAAGTTACTGCGCCTTGTGTTTCTTGCAATAAATTAAACCGTGCCCTTTTTCTTTGTATTGGTGGGCGGTTTCGTCTTCTGTGGCAGCGGAGAAACTACCATATTACCACGCGGGGCTTCGTCTTTATCTGCAAATTTATTATTATTTTTATGCTTATCAGCAATATTTCCCCTAATGAAAAATAGTAAACACGAAGACACGAAGAAAATAAAAAAAGTAGACACAACTTCGTGTTCTTTGTGTTTATAAAATTCATTGACTTTGACATTTGGGGTAATATTGCTGATAAGCATTTATTTTTTGAAACAAAATCATTTTCCCACGAATTTGTTTTTCATAGCCTGTTTAAAAATTCAGTAAAATTATTAATCAAACTTACACCTTAATTTTGTAGTTTTGTTGTCTGAAAACAAGAAGCATTATAATAAATGTGGAAATCAAGAACAACGCTCTTATTAGGAGAAGATAAAATGCAAAAAATGGCATCGCAGCATGTGTTGATTGTCGGCGTGGGTGGTGTTGGTGCGTACACCGCAGAAATGCTTTGCCGGGCAGGAATCGGTAAAATGACCATTATCGACGGCGACACGGTAAACGAAAGCAACATCAATCGACAACTCGTAGCCCTGCATTCCACCATCGGATTGCCAAAGACCGAAGTGTTGGCGAAGCGACTGTTGGACATCAATCCTGAGTTAGAACTTACTGTTATTACCGAATTTATCAAAGACGAACGAATCCCCGAAATATTAGATGCAGCACCTTACGACTTTGTGATTGACGCGATTGATACGCTTAGTCCGAAGGTTTTTCTGATTCAAAACGCTTTGCAACGAGGACTAAAAATTATCTCATCAATGGGTGCGGGAGCCAAAACAGACCCTACACAGATAAAAATCGCCGATGTTTCAAAATCATATAATTGTACCTTGGCAAAGGCGGTGCGCAAGCGATTGCATAAATTGGGTATCCGAAAAGGTTTCCCTGTCGTTTTTTCGTCCGAATTTGCCGATGAAAATGCGGTAATTTTGTGCGAAAATGAACAGAATAAAGTTTCAACTGTCGGTACAATTTCTTATATGCCCGCTACTTTTGGAAATTTTATTGCGGCGTATGTGATACGGGAAATTTGAAATACATAAAATGCAAGATTTAGTCTCTTTTCTAAAAGAATGGCAGAATAACGAGGAATATGTAACTGCACAAACCTCCGGTTCAACAGGAACGCCGAAAACAATTTACCTCTCGAAAAAGGCAATGATAGCCTCCGCATTACGTACCAATCAATTTTTTCAATTGAAAAAAGAGGATAAGGTGCTGCTTTGTCTGTCTGTTAATTACATTGCGGGAAAAATGATGGTGGTGCGGGCAATTGTCGGCGGATTGAATTTGATTGCCGTTCCCCCTTCTTCATCGCCCGATTGGGAGGGTTCGGTCGCTTTTGCTGCAATGGTTCCGTTGCAGGTTCAGACGTTGCTTGCCTCGGAGGAGGGACGAAAGCGGCTATCATCCATTGACAAATTATTGATTGGCGGAAGTCCGGTTTCGGAATCATTGGAAAGAGAACTTTGTGAGCTTTCGATAAATGCTTATCTCTCTTACGGAATGACTGAAACTGTCTCGCACGTAGCTCTTTACAAGATTGAAAAAAAAGAAACAAACGAAAAAATCTACCACGCGCTGCCCGGTGTGGTTTTTAGCACAGACGACAGAAATTGTCTCGTCATTTATGCGCCTTATCTTCAAGTGGAACCTTTTGTAACGAACGATGTCGTAACGCTTTTTTCCGAAACTTCCTTTGCGTGGTTGGGGCGTTGGGATAACGTCATCAATTCGGGCGGGATAAAGTTTTTTCCGGAGGAAATTGAACGAAAAATAGCCGACTTACTTCCGGCGCGTTTCTACATTACTTCATTTCCTGATGCGCTACTTGGACAACAAATTGTACTAAAAATCGAATCCAAACAATGGAGCGACGCTGAAAAAAAAATATTTTTGCAAAAAATCGCCCTACGCCTGTCGAAATATGAAATTCCTAAACAGATTTTGTTTGCCGATAAATTTGAGGAAACATCTACTGGAAAGATCAAGAGAAGTTAGTTTTATTTATTTTGCTTTTATTACATCTTCGTATGCCGGATTTTTATCAAAAATCTCCCGGGCAAAAGGACATTGAGGGTAAATCGTACAGTCGTTTTCACGGGCATACTCGACTGCTTTTTCAACCATTTTTTTGCCTACACCCTGTCCTTGGTATTGATTAATCACTTCTGTGTGATCAATGATAAAATGATGAACTCCCGACCATATATAGGTCATTTCACCGACCACTCTATTGCTTTCCGTGGCTAAAAAAACTCCTTCTGCGGTTTTGTTTTCTTGTATTATTTCCATTGTTGTATAATTAGCTCCTTACATCATCAAATTCCGGACACCTGTCAAAAACCCCGCGCACATAACCGCATTGCGGAAAAATCGTACAGTGGTTTTCACGGGCATATTCAACCGCTTTTTCAACCATTTTTTTACCTATTCCTTGCCCCTGGTATGAATCAAGTACCTCTGTGTAGTTAATAATGAGATGGTTATCGCCCGACCATTGATAGGTCATTTCGCCGATTACATCATCGCCGTTTGTGGCTATAAATGTACCGTGTTTGGCTCCGTTTTTTTGTATTACTTGCATATTTGATGAGTTTTTAGTTCTTTCACAGTAAACAATCCGGGCGACCAATTAGTTTTGAGCCTGTTTAAAGTTTATTTATAATAATTATCCCAATACTCATCTATTTTCTTTTGTAATTCAATATTATCCGGATCATTCCACGAATCTTTTAATAATTCTATATATTTGGGATGGTTACGATATTGAAATTCAAGCCAAGTTGTACTCGGCATCAGACGAAAAAATAACGCTATTCCGCCAATGATGGCTACGCGAATAAAAATACGAATGTAAAATGTTGATTTTGTTTTGTCAAATCGGATGGTACTGATTATTAACATTGGAATTGAGAGTATAATTCCTGCGGTTATCAACAGAAAAGCAAAGGGCCAACGCATTAAATAAAATAACAATCCAGTCAACAGGATAGACAAAATTGTACCCCAAAAAACAGCAATGAGTATCCTGTAATCACGCTTTTCGGAAATATCTGCCGTATAACTTTCTTTTTTTAGAATCTTTTTAAGAGGAATGTTATTGAAAAGAGCAAAGCTGAAATAAAAATAAAAACAAGATAAACCCAAAAGACCAATAGTAATAAGCAGTCCGGCAAACGGCCAAAATAAGCACTTAAACAACAGCCCAATAAGAGCCATAGCAGCAAAAATAATTTCTGTTTTTTTCATTACATTGTGATTTAAAATTTCAGTTACAAAGATTGAGATATTTTACTTAACTTGCAAATAAAAAAAAGGCACCCCTTTTTCGAGTGCCTCTTTCAATTATTCCTTACTAAAATATTACGCAAGTGGTAAAACAGAAACGAAAGAACGATTGTCTTTTCTTTTTCTGAATGCAACTTGACCGTCAGTTAATGCAAATAATGTATGGTCTTTTCCGATACCTACATTTTCGCCTGCGTGGTGGGTTGTGCCGCGTTGACGTACAAGAATGTTTCCTGCTTTTGCGAACTGACCTCCGTATATTTTAACTCCAAGTCGCTTACTTGCTGATTCACGACCGTTCTTGGAACTACCGACTCCTTTTTTATGTGCCATTTTTCTACAATTTTAAATGTTAAGCAACTACTGAATTAATTTTTAATTCGGTCAAATATTGACGATGACCGTTTCTTTTTCTGTAACCTTTTCTTCTTTTCTTGTGGAAAACAATCACTTTGTCTCCTTTTGCGTGAGAAACAACTTCCGCGGTTACTTTTGCCCCTGCTACAGTCGGTGCGCCGATAACTACTTTTCCGTCATTGTCAATCAACAATACTTTTTCAAATTCTACTACAGCGCCGCGGTCTGCCTCCAAACGATGAACAAATAACTTTTGTCCTTGTTGTACTCTAAACTGCTGTCCTGCGATTTCTACGATAGCGTACATATTAAACTTATGTTTTTAAGTTAGTTCCGGTGGTGGGTTTTGCTACCACTTATTCATACCACGAAGGAAAATCGGCTGCAAAGGTACAAAAAATAGTTAGAAAAAAAAGTATTCATCTTGTTTTTTGACTATTTTAATCAGATTTTTTTACGGTTTCCCATATTTTATTTATGTTTGTCTTCGTAAAAAAATAAAAATGAAGAAAATTGAATTATCTATATTGGGGCTGACCATCAGTCAATCGCCCGACACCTACATTGTTCTTTTGAAAGAGAAAGAGGGCGAAAAACGGTTGCCTATCGTCGTGGGTTCAAACGAAGCTCAATCAATCGCCATCGCCATTGACCACCTGCTGCCTCCGCGCCCGATGACGCACGATGCTTTTTTTAATGTGATGGTGCATTTTGGCATTGAATTGAAAGAGGTATATATATATGATATTGTAAAAGGAATTTTTAACGCCGCAATGTTGTGCGAGCGAAACGGTGAAATGGCGCGTTTTAACGTGCGTTCGTCTGATGCTATTGCCATGGCGTTGCGTTTCAATGTTCCTATTTATACGAATGAAAATGTGCTGAAAGTAGCGGGTGTAATTCCAAGCTCAACTGTGCGCGAAGAAAAAAATGAACAGAAAAGCCTGTTTGAACTCTCGCCGACAGAAATACAGCAAGAAATGGAAGACGCTGTTAAAAAAGAAGATTACGAAAAGGCTTCGTTGTTGAGGGATTTGTTGAAGCAGAAGGGGCAGGAGTAAGCATGATGACAGAATAATAAAACTTTAGGTTTAGATATCATGGCATCTCTGTGCCTTGTCAAGTGTTTTTCAGGTAAATTATTGTTTGCGATTTGCCGGGAAATTGTATCTTTGTAATCAAACAAAAATATGAATTATGAGTACTGTTGAATTAGAAATGAAAAAAAACTCGGTTAGCCCGCAAAGTTCTTGATGAAAAAGACGAAAACGTCATTGTCATAATGGAAGAAAATTTGCGGAAGATAAAGTATTTTACAACGAACATAAGGGAGAGAGAAAAACTTGCAAATGATTTTTTCCGGTTTGTAGAAACCAATAGTATTACAGAACCTAATTTCAAATTTAACCGAGAAGAATGCTATGATAGGAAAATGTTTCTTTGATAGTAATATTTGGCTGTATTTGCTTTTGGAAAAAGAAAGTGAGAAATCGTCAATTGCTAAAACGCGCTGGTCTGTGACCAGTGCCCCCATTTGAAATTTATATTTTCCACTCAAATTGAACATTATTATTTTCTTTGACTGACAAGCCACTGGTCACAGACCAGCGCCAGCTCGGGGATTGCTTTTAATCCATAATAGAAATTAAAACCGTCAACATAAACAATAACTTTGGCTTTTCATAATGTTCTTATTAAAAATAAAACCACCAATTAAGGTGGTTAGGGTCTTGGCATTTCTCATCCAAGAGGGGCGCGTATTATTTCTAACACACTGCAAGTATAAGGTATTTATTTTCAAAATACAACTTTTCAAGTATATTTTTTAAACTTGTATCCATTCATTCTTCATTCATTCAATCCCTTTCGCTCCCTCATCCTCACTCCCTTTAAGTATCGGCAAACCAATCTGAAGCCGAACAGCAATGACCCGCGTCAAAATGACAGCTATAGCAGCAACCACCTTAGTAACATCTGCCGGCATTCCTATCCGGTCGCTTACGAAATAAAAAAATCCCCCGACGATACTCGCAAAAGCATAAATTTCTTTTCTGAAAATGAGCGGAATCTCGGTAATCAACACATCGCGGATAATCCCTCCGACGCAACCCGTAATAACCCCCATAATTACCGCCACCCAAAACGGAAATCCGCAAGCCAATGTTTTCTCAATTCCTACCACCGTAAAGAGAGCCAAGCCAACGGCATCGAACGTGAAAATGGTGTAATTGTGCCGTATCAGGATTTTTCGGTAAAAAATAACGACAGCCAAAGCCAATCCTGTGGATATGATATAAATGGGGTTAATCATCCAGAAAGGAGTCAGACCAAGCATCACATCGCGGACAGTCCCCCCGCCGACCGCCGTCGCAAACCCGATAACAAACGCGCCAAACCAATCAAACTGTTTAGCCGAAGCCAAGCGTATCCCGGAAATGGAAAAAGCAAATGTTCCGAGAAATTCCAGTATGTCGACGAATCTAAAATATTCCATTGTTTTTTAGTTTTGATTTTATGGTGCAAATTTATATCAAAAAGCGAAATTATGGCGAAAGGGATAGTGAAAAGTTTGTAATATTCTTTGCATTTCTATGAGAGTAAAAATAAATTTTGTCTTGATTTATTTCTAAATTTCTATCAAAATGCTTCTGTTTTGTCTGTTAAAAAATACTTTTGAAACTATATTTTCTTTTTGTGTTGAAATTAGACAAAATCTTTCTTTTTATTAGTCTGTTATGATTGACGTTTTAGCCTATTTTAACATTTTAATGATTTGGTTTTTATCTTTTTTTTGGGTAATTTCGAGCAATTTTTAGAAAATATAAATATTTACACGAATAAATCTGATAGAATAGTTATGAATCCTACACACATTGAACACATTGGAATCGCAGTAAAAAGTATCGAAGCGGCATTGCCTTATTACGAAAATGTTTTAGGCTTGAAATGTTATGCCGTTGAAGAAGTAAAAGAACAAAAAGTAAAAACCGCGTTTTTTAAAGTGGGAGAAACCAAAATCGAATTGCTTGAGGCGACCGATCCGGAAAGTCCTGTTGCCAAATTTATCGAGAAAAAAGGCGAAGGTGTTCATCATATCGCTTATGCGGTAGAAGGATTGGAAGAAAAACTTCAATTGGCTGCCGAAAGAGGCGTTCAACTGATTGACCAAAAGCCGAGAAAAGGTGCTGAAGGATTGAACATAGCATTTTTACACCCGAAATCTACCGGAAGCGTTCTTACCGAGCTTTGCGAAAATCCGAATAAATAATAATACAAAATATGAAAAACGAAGATAAAATTAAACAATTAATCGACCTTCGAGTAAAGGCAAAGCAAGGAGGGGGCGAAAAAAGAATAGCATCTCAACACGAAAAAGGAAAATTGACTGCTCGTGAAAGAATAGATCTATTACTTGATGAAGGTAGCTTTGAAGAGTTAGACATGTTCGTAACCCATCGTTGTACCAACTTCGGGATGGAGAAAGAAAAGTACCTTGGTGACGGTGTTGTTACCGGACAAGGAACCATCAACGGGCGTTTGGTGTACGTTTACTCACACGATTTTACCGTTTTCGGCGGATCGCTTTCCGAAACTTTTGCAATGAAAATTTGCAAAATAATGGACTTGGCAATGAAAATGGGCGCGCCGGTGATTGGAATCAATGATTCAGGCGGCGCTCGTATTCAAGAGGGTGTAGGTTCACTTGCAGGGTATGCGGAAATCTTCCAACGTAACATTCTCGCATCGGGCGTGATTCCTCAAATTTCGGTTATCTTCGGTCCTTGCGCCGGCGGTTCGGTTTATTCGCCTGCTTTGACCGATTTTATTATGATGTCGGAAGAAAACAGTTATATGTTTATTACCGGTCCGAAAGTGGTAAAAGCCGTTACCGGAGAAGATATTTCGGTAGAAGGTCTTGGTGGCGCCAATATGCACGCATCGCGTTCGGGTGTAGCTCATTTTGTTGCAGAGAACGAAGAAAACGGATTGGCAACTATTCGCGAATTGTTATCTTACCTGCCTCAAAACAATTTGGAAGATGCTCCGGCTACTGAGTGCGAAGATCCAATTGAAAGAAAAGAGGATGCTCTAAATTCATTACTTCCGGATAATCCGAACCAGCCGTATGATATGATGCAAGTAATCACTTCGATTACGGACTACGGAGACTTCTTTGAGGTACACGCTGATTATGCTAAAAATATCATTGTCGGATTTGCTCGTTTCGACGGCATTTCGACCGGAATCGTAGCAAATCAACCTTCGCAAATGGCAGGTATCTTAGACATTGAATCTTCCCGCAAAGCAGCTCGTTTCGTGCGCTTCTGCGATGCGTTCAATATTCCGATTCTTACTTTGGTAGACGTTCCGGGATTCCTTCCGGGTTCGGGTCAAGAGCAAGGCGGTATCATTGTTCACGGAGCAAAATTGTTATTCGCTTATGGCGAGGCAACCATTCCGAAAGTAACCGTAACGTTGCGTAAATCTTATGGTGGCGCTCACGATGTAATGAGTTGTAAGCAACTTCGCGGAGACTTCAACTATGCTTGGCCTACCGCCGAAATTGCCGTAATGGGTGCAAGTGGAGCGATCGAAGTATTAAATGGAAGAGAGATTTCAAAAATTGAAAATCCGGAAGAGAAAGCAAAATTTATTCAAGATAAAGTAAAAGAATACCAAGATAATTTTGCGAATCCATACCAAGCTGCTTCAATGGGATATATTGATGATGTAATTGAGCCTCGCAACACACGTTTCCGCGTAATCCGTGCGTTTAAATCGTTGCAAACCAAGAAAGTGGTCAATCCGCCGCGTAAACATAATAACATACCTTTATAAAACGTTTGATTATGCTTATACTTAGTGCAAACAATACGATGCTTGTGATCTATATCGCTCTTATGGCTGTGATTTTATTGTTGATGCTTATGATTGTGGTAGGCAAAGCAATAGATAAGAAAAAAGCCCAAAAAGCGATTGCGGTAAAGGCGAATGAACCCGAAGTGAAGAAAAATTCTTCGGAGACGGAAAAAGTGGCTATTGCCATGGCTTTACACCTCTACTACGGAGTTCATGACAATGAAAGTGATGTTATTACCCTCAAAAGGGTTCAAAGCAGATATTCTCCTTGGAGTTCAAAAATATATGGTATTCAATAAAATTATGATATAAAATAATATTATGACATGAAGAAATTCAAATTTAAAATAGAAGGCGAAACTTTTGAAGTTTCGGTAAACGAGCAAGATAAAGGCGTGGCAGAAGTTATTGTCAACGGAAAACCATACACTGTAGAGTTTGAAAGAGAGAATGCTGTTTCAACAACTAAACCGTCCATCGAAAGAAAAGTGCCAAAAAACAATGCTTCACCTGCACCTGAAAGGGCTGCTGCTCCTGCTCCGAGAAAATCGACAGGCAGCGCGAAATCAATCAAATCGCCTCTCCCTGGCAATATCTTCAAAATCCCGGTTTCGGTCGGACAAGAAGTGAAAAAAGGAGAACAAATAATCGTCATTGAATCCATGAAGATGGAAAATAACATTATGGCAGAAAAAGATGGCATAGTCAGAGCCATTCATGTTCAAGTAGGACAAAGCGTATTGCAAGGCGATCCGCTTATGGATTTGGAATAAAATAGTTTTCCTCCTGAGATTTTTCATAGAATGGTCATTTCGATCCTCAAAAAAAGGATTGGAATGACCATTTTTTTGTTATTTGTTTGCCCATATAGGGATATTCGGGAAATGCAGAAAAAAAATATGAGTTTTTCGTTTTGGTAGTAAAATCCTGCTTTTGATGTAGTTTTTGCGGCAATTTATTGGAAAATCATCTGTTTCTATACCATATTTTCGATAAATGATTTTACGTGTAAACCAATTAAATTACAATTACCCCGATTTCGCCATATTTGTGTGAAAATCGGGGTAATTTTCAGGAAATGATAACACGTAACAATATTACTATCAATATGTTATTCATTTACTGAATATCCCCATATAATGGCTCTACACCAATGTCTTAACCAACATTTCCCGGTCGCCTGCCAAGTAATCCATTGGTGGGATTTCCGGCATTGTATAACAGCCCGGACGTTGTTTTACGGCGGCACGGGCGCACGATACAAGTACCTGTGAGGTTAATGCAGGATTATTGATGTGCATCCGGTATTCAAACAACTGATTTTGTGTTTTTCCGGAAACGCCTTTGCGTTCGATGAATACACCGTGTCCCATATCTTGCAGCGCATCAACGCTTTCCACTTTTATGACGTGGGTTTCGTCTTTGGAAAAGTAAGAGTCGGACTTAATGGTAGCGGCAACGGTTTCCAATCTCGCTCCCTCTTCTAATTCAACGTAAACCATACGGCGATGTATGCCGGTTCCTATTGGGATGGTCATCGACAGCGCGTTTTTAACTCCCTCTTTTGAACGGGCAACTACCGAATGTCCCATACTCATTCCGGGACCGAAATTGGTGTAAGTAATTCCCTTCGGAGCCATTGCCATAAACAAGGTGCGGATAACCGAATCGCTTCCCGGATCCCAGCCTGCAGAGATGATTGAGCAAGCGTTATGTTTTTTACAGGCATCATTTAATAGTTGCCGAAGTTCCCACAAAGCATCTCCGTGAATATCAAAACTATCGACTGTACAAATTCCTTTTTCTACGATTGCTTTGGCGGTTTCGGGAATACTGCGTGTCGGTCCGCACAAAACGGCAACATCTACTTTCCCTAATTCATCTATATCGGAAACGATTTTTACACCGGTTAATTCCAACGGAATATCTCCTACCGAAGATGCACGGCGAACAACTCCGACCAATTCCATATCAGATGCAGCTTGGATAGCCTCAACGGCAAATTTACCGATATTCCCGTATCCGACTACGGCGATTTTTATTTTTTTCATAAGATTCAAAAAGCCCCCTAAATCCCCCTTAGGGGGGACTTAAGAGCGCGTTTTAGTAGTTTTTTGAGAATTTTCAATAAAGAAAGCCTTTTTTTAAGTCCCCCTGAGGGGGATTTAGGGGGCTTTATACGTGTCCTTGCGCGATCATTGCGTTGGCAACTTTGATAAATCCGGCAATGTTTGCACCTTTCACATAGTTGACATAACCGTCAGCCTCTTTTCCATATTTCACGCAGTTATCGTGAATGTTTTTCATAATCGCTTTCAATTTCTCGTCCACCTCTTCTCTGCTCCAAGAGATACGAAGCGAGTTTTGAGACATTTCAAGACCGGAAGTAGAAACACCACCTGCATTAGATGCTTTGCCCGGAGCGTAAAGAATTTTGGCAGCGATGAATGCGTTTACTGCATCAAGCGTTGAAGGCATATTCGCACCTTCCGATACACAAATACAACCGTTTGCTAACAATGCTTCCGCATCGCTTCCGTCCAATTCGTTTTGAGTAGCGTTTGGCATAGCAACGTCGAATTTGCCGAGTTTCCAAGGACGTTGTCCTTCAAAATATTTTACACCGTATTTGTCGGCATACTCTTTGATACGTCCGCGTTTTACGTTTTTCAATTCCATAATGTAAGCCAACTTTTCTGTTGTGATTCCATTTTCATCGTAGATTGCACCGTTAGAATCGGAAAGGGTAACTACTTTGGCACCCAGTTCGATACATTTTTGAACAGCATATTGCGCTACGTTTCCTGAACCTGAAATCGCTACGGTTTTTCCTTTCAAACTGTCGCCTTTGGTATTCAACATATATTGAGCGAAATAAGTTGTTCCGTAACCGGTAGCTTCCGGACGAATCAATGAACCGCCGAAGTCGATACCTTTTCCGGTCAAAACGCCCGTAAACTCATTTACGATTCTTTTGTATTGACCGAACATATAAGCTACTTCGCGAGCGCCTACGCCGATGTCTCCGGCAGGAACGTCAAGGTCAGCGCCAATATGACGATAAAGCTCTGTCATAAGGCTTTGGCAGAAACGCATCATTTCGTTGTCCGATTTTCCTTTCGGGTCGAAGTCGGAACCACCTTTACCGCCTCCCATCGGAAGGGTTGTTAAGCTGTTTTTCAATGTTTGCTCGAAAGCCAAGAATTTAAGCGTACTTAAATTTACGGAAGGGTGGAAACGTATACCGCCTTTGTAAGGTCCGATAGCGCTGTTCATTTGAACACGATAGCCACGGTTAACTTGGAACTCACCCTTATCATCTACCCAAGGAATACGGAAAATAATTACTCTTTCCGGCTCAATCATTCTTTCCAGAATCTTGGCGTTTTTATATTTCGGATTTGCTTCCACAAAAGGGATTAACGACTCTACCACTTCTTGTACTGCTTGGTGAAAAAGTGTTTCACCCGGATTTCGTGCAATCACGACATCCATAAATTCTTTTACTGCTGCGTCCATAGCTTTTAAACGATTAATATATTATGTTATAAAGTTACAAAAGGAAAGAAAAATTGCTTGTTCTTGTGCTTTTTTCTGTTTTTCTATCAAAACAGTGGCAAATATACTGCTTTTTGAGATAAAAATGAAAAATATGATTAAAATTAAACGTTATTTAATATATATATTATTGTTTGATTTATTTTTTCTTGTTTTTATTTTAATTTGAAAGATTTTTTCTTGTTTTCTCGTTAAATTAAAACTTATTGATTTGTACTAAAAATAATGTCGCTTAGTTAGATTAGATTCCCCACTCCACGTCGTTGGTAACACAACGAAGTGGAGTGAGGAATCTCTTGCAATTGGTAACATAGTGAGAAATTAATCCCTAACAGAATTATTCTCTTTTCCTTTTTTTATCCTAAATACAATATATCCAATCAACAATAAAATGAATAGTACGGAACTAACGATTGCTACTGCATTTCCGATGAGGAAACTTTGCGGTTCAAACTTAAACTCAATCGTGTAATTACCTGCTTTCAAAGACATTGCGCGAAGTAAGAAATTAGCTCTAAAATAAGGAACTTTTTCTCCATTTATGTAAGCATTCCACCCTTTGTCATAGAATATTTCGGAGAAAACAGTTATTTGGTTGGATGTAGAATTGAACTGATATATCAATTTATTTGGAGTATAACGAAGTAATTCAATCGTTGCATTCGTGTCTCGATTACTTATGTCCGTCAACATATCGGCAAATCGTTTGTCCACTACCAACTCGTTTCTTGTGTCAATTTGTCCGAGAAGCAACATCTCCTCGTCCGCATTTTCGGCAATGCGATAAGACGATACGAACCAAGCGTTTCCGTTTGCTACCGGATTTACAACCGGCATATTTTCACGGTCGTGTATCAAGTATTTCATGTTAAGCATATTCAAGATATGAGCATTGCGAAACGCATTTTCTTGCGCTTCCTGCGTTCTTGCCGTGTTCAATCCTTGAAGCAATTTTTGAATATCGTTTGCCAAATGGTAATCAATCAAGTCTTGGTAACGGCTCAATTTAGCTGCGTGATACCCGCCTATATTATGATGAAAATAAGAAGGTTTGGCATCGTTGAAGATATTTACGGTAATATCCAATACGCGGTGCGTGGATTTATCTTGCAGTATAAACTTGTCGGCATTAGATGGTTGAAGTACGTTGACTTTTCCCTTTTTTTCAAAATTATCTTCGTTCAAATATCGCTTGCCTACACTCCATAAATCCGCCAAAACGAGTACCGCCAAAGCAATGTAAATGAAGTGCATATTGAAACGTCTTTTTTCATTGTAAAACCATAAAATCGCTCCGGATAAAACAATGAAAACAAGTGAACGCAAGGCATCCGAACGCAATAAACTTTCTCTGTCAATTGGTAGCGTTCTTTTCAAAAATTCATAATTTCCGGAAAATTGCGCATCCGATTTTCCTATAAAATCTCCGCTCAACGATGGTATTAACCAAAAAATCAAACAAAGTCCTCCGGTAATACCGGCAGCAATGTACAACGCCCGCTTGTTTTTTTGTTTGTCGGCATCTTCTTTCAAGAAAGCGCGTAATCCGAGAATTGCCATTATCGACATACATAATCCTGTAGCAACCAATATCATTGCTACGGTACGAAATTTGTTGTAGAGAGGAACATATTCAATAAAAAAGTCAGTTAAAGGCATAAAGTTCTTTCCCCAAGAAAGCATCAATGTAAGAACAATGACCGGAAGTAACCACCACTTCACCCGATTCTCGACCAAACAGAACCCAAGCACAAACAAAAAACAGATGATTGCTCCCAAATAGACCGGTCCGGAAGTGAAAGGTTGCGTTCCCCAATACAATGGCAGTTGAAAATCTTTCATTACTTTTTCCACGTCCCGAACGCCCCTCTGTTTCAATTCTCTTCCGGTTTCAGAATCGGCGCTAAGTGTTCCTCCGCTCGCGCCTCCTTTAAAATTCGGGATGAGCAACGTGAAAGACTCATCAATACCATAACTCCACGCAGTAATATAATCTTTATCCAATCCACCCGGTTTCGCCGATGTTTCCGCTCTTGGAGTCAATTCGTTTGAATCGCCCCGCATCGTAAATTTACCGTATTCGTATGTAGTGTATAGCAAAGTAGCATTCATTCCAATAGCAATTACCGCAGAGGCACAGAGTAGTCCGGCTGTTTGAAAAAAACTTTTCAACTGCTTTTCTTTAACTGCGCATACCAATTCGACTATTCCCAAAGACAGGATAATAAATATGGTATAGTATAATATCTGTACGTGATTAGCAGCAATGGCTAAACTTAAAAATACAACAGTAAGCAATGCTCCAACTATTTTGTTTTTACGAAATGCCAGCCAAATACTTCCGACCAACGGAGCCATAAATGCGATTACGATTGCTTTTGTAATATGTCCGGCTGCGATAATAATCAAGTTGTAAGATGCAAAACTACAAGCAAGCGACCCTACGACGGCCTGCCATTTGTTACATCCCAGACAGATTAGCAATACATAAAAACAAATGAGATAGAGAAAAAGAATATACACCGGCGCAGGCAATAAGTCCGATAAAAGAAGCTGTTGCGTTCTTTGCAGTAAATTTTTGCTCGGAGGCGAAGTGATTTGATAAGTCGGCATCCCGCCAAATATGCTGTTTGTCCAAAGCGTAGGCTCTTCGTGCGCTTTGTTGTAGTCTCTCGCTTCCTTCGAGAAGTAAGCCCAACTTTCGACATCGTGTGTTTTCAATTCTTTTCCGTCAAAAACAGAAGAAAAATAGATAAATGAAAGTACAAGAAAAGAAAAAACAATTCCAACGTGAGGAACAATTTTAGACCAGTTTAAATTTATTTTATTCATAAAATTAAAGTAATTAATGTCTGCAAAATTATAAAAAAATTGTCTTAACTACACTAAGATACTGTTTTTTAGTGAAAATAATAAAAATAAAAAGAGGCTGTCTCAAAAGTCCGTCATTCCGCGCTTGACGCGGAATCCCCCAAAAACGATGTTGATTATTAGGAGATTGCGGATCAATCCCGCCGCTCGGCTTTGCCGCTTGGCTCTGCCAAGAATGACGAAGCGTGTTTTTTTACTTTTTAGACTCTCTCTTGCCGTTTATTTCTTCAATACCTCCAACAATTTATCGACTGCCGCCGAAGGATTTGAACATTCGCGCAGCAACTGCACAAATTTACTTCCAACAATCGCGCCCGAAGCGTTTGCCATTGCGGCATCAAGAGTTGCTTTGTTGCTGATTCCGAAGCCGATAAGGCGCGGATTTTTCAGTCCCATATTGTTGATACGATTGAAATAGGCTTGCTTTTTTTCGTCGAAACTCTCCTGCGCTCCGGTGGTTGCGGCACTTGAAACCATGTAAATAAATCCTTCCGTATTGGCATCAATCAAGCGGATGCGTTCGTCAGAGGTTTCGGGGGTGATGAGCATAATGATTTTGAGGTCATACTTATCGGCAATCGGTTTGTATTCAGCTATATAATCGGCAAACGGAAGGTCGGGAATAATCATTCCGTCAATGCCAATCGCGGCGCAGTCGCGACAGAAATTATCAAAACCATACCGCATAATCGGGTTCAAATAGCCCATAAAAATCAATGGGATTTGGATTTCCGTGCGGACATTTTTCAATTGGTCAAAGAGTTTTTTCAAGGACATTCCATTGCGAAGCGCTTGATTGGCGGCTTCTTGAATGACCGGTCCGTCAGCCATCGGGTCAGAAAAGGGAATGCCGATTTCGACCAAGTCGATGCCTTTGGATTGGACTTCTTTTAGGATACTTACTGTATCGTCAAATTGAGGGTAGCCGGCTGTAAAATAGACTGATAGGATACCCGACTTTTTTGTGTTGAATAGATTAGTTATGCGATTCATATTCTTAATTTTGTTCTGTTATTTTACCTAAAAATTCTTTTAATTTCTCGACATCTTTCAACCCCGGTTCGATTTCAAAGCCGCTGTTGAGGTCGATACCGGCAAATTGCGGATGAGTGAAATTTTTGATTGCCTCAACACTCTCGGGGTGAATACCGCCGCTCAATAGGAAAGGTGTTTCTCCTTGATAAGACGCGAGAATTGACCAATCAAATTGCTTGCCCGAACCGCCATAACCGGCACATTTCGTGTCAAAGATAAAAAAATCTGCTTGATTTTCGTAATCTTTCGTTTTCTCTAAATCTTCGGTGGTGCTGACGGAGAGGGCTTTTATCACGAAAAATCCTTGTTCGCGCAAAGCCTGACACAGTTCGGGAGTTTCGTTTCCGTGCAGTTGGAGGCAATCCAATTGGTGTGTGGCAGCCATTTTAGTTAGTTGCTCATACGTGGCGTTTACAAATACTCCTACCTTTTTTAAGGAATCGTTTTCAACCGTTATCGGTTCGGTTCCAACGTATCTCGGCGATTTTTCGTAAAAAATAAATCCCATCCAATCTATCTCTAATTGAGCGAGTTGGGAAATATTTTCGGGATGTCGCATTCCGCATACTTTTACTATCATACACAATTTTTATAAAAGGAATATTTTTTTTCTTTTTCTTTTTAACGCAAAGGCGCAAAGTACGCGAAGACGCTAAGTTTTTATTTTTTGTTTTTTCTTAGCGTCTTTGCGTACTTTGCGTCTTTGCGTTTAAAGAAAAAATGTTTTGTAGAAACTCTGCCAATGTTTTGCCCGGATGCTCGGTTTTCATAAATGTTTCGCCAATCAAAAAGCCGCGAAAACCAGCCTCGCGCAGTTGCAATACGGTTTCCGGTTCTGAAATACCACTTTCGGCTATTAATAAAGGTGCGATTCCGCCAGTGCGTGCAATCTGTTCCTGCATTTGCTCCATCAAGCGGAATGAATTGTTGATGTCGGTGTGGAATGTTCCCAAGTTGCGGTTATTCACACCCAGCATATCAATATGCGGGTTCAAATGTGCCAATTCGGTTTCGTTGTGAATTTCCAACAGCACTTCCAATCCCAAACTGTGGGCAGTTTCGGCAAGTGAAAGACATTCTTCCGGTTTCAAACAAGAGGCGATTAACAAAATAGCATCAGCTCCCGCAAGTCTGGCTTGAAAAAGTTGGTAAGGGTCAACCATAAAATCCTTCCGAAGTAACGGTAGACTGACTAAACTGCGGGCGGTTTGCAAGTCTTCCAACGTGCCGCCGAAGAAATCTTCATCGGTCAAAACCGAGCAAGCGGATGCGCCGCCTTTTTCGTAAGCGGGAACAACTTCTGCAACCTCCGCCTCCGGGTGCAACCAGCCTTTTGAGGGGCTTTTTCTTTTAAATTCGGCAATAATACCGAATGGCGATTTTGCCAACGATTCGCGCATAGATTGCGTTTGATACGATTGTTTTTCAACCAATTCCACCAATGCTTGAAAAGGCAATATCTTTTTTTGCGCTTCTACTTCGAGGCGTTTGTTTGCTATTATTTTGTGTAATATATCTTCCATTTTTTCGTAATAAAAAGGTTACTTGTTACTCTCCTTCAAGCCAAAATTTAATATCAAAATCATTTGGATTACTCTCAAAATCCCATACATTATAAATATTCTCAAAAATGTCTGTTGCTATGAGTTTGCTAATATTATCTGCCCAAGCCATAATATCGCTACCATACATTGATAAAATTCTGTGTTTGGGATCATCTAATAAGACAAATCGATGTCCACAAATAGGAAAAATCCGAGAAATTCCTTCTTCTAATAGTTTTTCGGTATTTACACCCATTTCTTCATAAATCCAATCTACGCTTTCCTTGATTATTTGTAAATCATCAGGATATGAATAATAAATCGGTCTGTATGAAAATTTCTGCCCGCTATTCCCAAAAACATTAATTCCTTGTTTGTCAAGCCCATTCATCGTTTTATAAAAGTTACGAAGCGGTATTGGAAATTTGTATCCGAGGTCATTTTCAAAATTTGATATTTCATTATCATTTAATCCATTTTTCCACTTTGTTCCTTTTTGAACTTGAAAACCATATATTCTTTTGTTAATGTCTGTGTCAGCCCAATAGGAATTTGATGCATTTTTTAATACCTCAAAGAAATCCAACTCGTCTGTTGGTGGTGGAAGTTTAACATAATCTCTAAGTCCGTATTGTTCCTTTTTCATATTTGTTAATTTTCTAACTAACCATTAATCTCCAAAAACCGTTTAAGCACCCTCAACGCCTTGCCGCTTTCAAGCGATTCGCGAGCTTCAGCAATACAGGTTTCGATTTTTTTCTCCGGACAAATAACTTGAATAGCAAAAGCAGAATTAGCGATTACGCAGTTTTTTTGTGCATCAGTTGCCGTGTTTTCAAGCACTGCATCGAAGATTTTGGCAGCCTCTTGTACCGTGTTTCCTCCATCCAATTCAGCTTCTGTACAACGTCTGAAACCGAGCATTTCGGGTGTATAAAGTTTCTCCTTTTCGGGGGTAGCTACTTTAAATTCGGAAGTCAATGAAATTTCATCAAACCCGTCCAAACTATGAACTACGGCAAAACGTGTGTTACTCTCCTGATAAGTATAATTATAGAGACGTAACAAAGGCAAATTATAAACGCCCAACAGTTGATAAGCTGGCTTAATCGGATTGACCAACGGACCTAACATATTGAAAAAACTGCGTACTCCCAATGCTTTCCGCACAGAGGCTACGGCTTTCAAGGCAGGGTTGAACAATGGAGCGTGCAGGTAAGCAATATTGCTTTCTTCCAAGGAACGGCGCAATTGATTTACATCTGTTGTGAATTTCACACCGTGCTGTTCCATCACATTACTTGCGCCACTGACCGAAGTAGCTCCGTAGTTTCCGTGTTTCACAACGTGATAGCCTGCACCGGCAACCACAAAACAGGAGGCAGTGCTGACGTTGAAGGTGTTTTTTCCATCGCCGCCGGTTCCTACAATATCAATTGGGCGGTAATCGGACAAATCAACCGGCAGGCGCATTTCCAACAGAGCGTCTCGAAATCCGGAAAGTTCTTCAACAGAGATATTGCGCATCAGAAAAACTGTGATAAGACTGGCAATTTGCGCATCGTTGTATTGCCCTTCGGCAATGTTTTGAAGTATCCGGCGAGCTTCGTCGCGTTTGAGATATTGGTGTTCGAATAATCGGTATAGTATTTGTTTCATAAAAATAATGAGTTTTGAATTTAAAAAAAATGAGATACCCGTCATTGCGGGCTTGACCCGCAATCTCCTCGAAAAGAGAACAATTACTTAGAAGATTGCGGGTCAAGCCCGCAATGACGGTGCGTTTTTGGAACTTTTATAAAATATAAAAAGTTTCTTAATGGCTGTTTTAATTTTTTAATGTTGCAGCTAAATTTATTGCTTTTTTTAATGCGCCTAATTTATTGTTTACTTCCTGTAATTCACCCTCGTCACTGCTCTGTGCAACAACGCCGGCACCAGCCTGATAGTGCAGCACATTTCCACGGCTAACGAAAGAACGAATCGTAATCGCCTGATTCAGGTCGCCATTCAATCCGATGACACCGATACAGCCGCCGTAAGCTCCTCTGTTATGTGTTTCGATCTCGTTGATCAGTTGCATAACCCGCACTTTGGGTGCTCCGCTCAACGTTCCGGCGGGGAATGTGTCGATAAATGCCTTTATAGAACTGCTGTCTGCATTGACATCTGCACTTACGCGGGAAACCAAGTGAATAACATGGCTGTAATATTGAGCCTCCTTATAGAAATCTACGTGTACATTGTGAGCATTCTTGCTCAGGTCATAACGCGCCAAATCGACCAGCATATCATGTTCGGCATTTTCTTTCGGATCAGTTAACAATGCTTTGGTTCGCTGTTTATCTTCAACGGCATCGCCTGTACGGCGGGTCGTTCCGGCAATCGGGTCAATACTTATATGACCGTCTACGATTTTGCAATGCGTCTCCGGCGAAGAACCAAAAATACGGAAACCTCCGAAATCAAAATAGAACAAATAAGGAGACGGATTAATACTCCGTAAAGCGCGGTACACTTTAAAATCATCGCCGCTGAAAGGCTGTTCGAATCGCCGGCTCAATACGATTTGGGAAATATCGCCGCTTGTACAGAGGTTGATACCTGTCCGCACCATACTTTTGAATTTTTCATTGGTGATAGGAGATGTTTCTTCTCCGTTGAGGCGGAAATTATAGGAGGCAAAATTCCGGTTTTCGATCAGTGTTTCTATTTCCGGCAGGCTACTTTGTTCTTCCGGAAGAAGAAGCTCTACCATGGTAAGCTCATTTTTGAAATGGTCGAAAACGAGTATATATTTGTATAAAATATAGAGCATATCGGGTGCATCGTTTTCTTCATGGTGCGACTCTGCTATCGGAACAGGTTCAAAATAACGCACGGCATCATAAGCCGTATAACCGAACAATCCGCAGACTCCCTTATTGTCGCCTTCTACGGAAAAACGTTTCAGAAAATTATCTATAGCATCTGCTACACGGTAGGTTTCGGTCAATGGCGTTACCTCTTTGCTGCCATCCGGAAATACGAAGGTACTCTCTCCGTTATTAATCCCAATACTGGCAATCGGACACAATGCGATATATGACTGGCTATTTTCATTTCCGTGATAATCGGAACTCTCTAATAGAGCCGATTCGGGGTAAATGTCACGTACTTTCAGGTAAATACTTACGGGAGTATGTAAATCTCCCAGCACCTGTTTGTTGTTTGTTTTAAATTTGAATTGCATATTATTTACGGTTTTAGTACCGTATCAACAATAATTGCGTTTCCCTGTAGAGACGTGGCGTGCCGCGTCTTCGATGCAATTTGCGTACATCATCAGAGACGCGGCACGCCACGTCTCTACAAGGCAACATTTCATCGTTGATACATCATTTTAATAAAATATTTTTGTAGTTAATATAAGTATCCATATCCTTATCTCCCCGTCCGGAAACGGTCAACACGACAACATCTTCGGGTTTGAATTTCATTTTTTTCAATGCGCCTAATGCGTGTGCGCTTTCGATAGCAGGGATAATTCCTTCCAATTTTGTGAGTTCAAATGCAGCATCTAACGCCTCATCATCATCGACCGCGAGAATGGTGGCGCGATGGGTAGCGTGTAAATTGGCGTGTAGCGGACCGATACCCGGATAATCCAAGCCAGCGGAAATCGAGTAAGGCTCCTCTATCTGTCCATCTTCACTTTGCATAATCAAGGTGCGTGCGCCGTGCAGGATTCCGGTTTTACCCAGTTGAATAGTGGCGGCAGTCATTCCCGAATGAATCCCTTTTCCTCCGGCTTCGGCAAGTACAATTTTTACCCGTTCATCGTCTATAAAATGGTAAATAGTACCGGCTGCATTACTTCCACCGCCCACACAGGCGATTAAATAATCGGGGTAATCGCGCCCTTCTTTTTCCAATAACTGTTTTTTAATTTCCTCGCTGATAACGGATTGCAAACGTGCCACCATATCGGGATAAGGGTGCGGTCCTACGGTTGAACCGATGATGTAGTAAGTATCGGAAGGATTACAGCACCAGTCGCGAATCGCCTCGTTAGTAGCATCTTTCAACGTCATATTTCCCGAAAGAACCGGGACGACTGTTGCGCCGAGCATTTCCATTTTCTTTACGTTGGGCATTTGTCGTTCTACGTCCGTTTTGCCCATATAGACTACACATTCCATATTCATCAAGGCGCAGACGGTGGCAGTGGCTACACCGTGTTGCCCGGCTCCGGTTTCGGCAATGATGCGCGTTTTGCCCATATGGCGAGCCAAGAGAATTTGCCCAATGGTATTGTTGATTTTGTGCGCGCCGGTGTGGTTGAGGTCTTCGCGTTTGAGGTATATTTTCGCTCCGTATTTTTCGCTCAACCGGTTGGCGAAATAGAGCGGTGAAGGGCGACCGACATAATCGCGCAAGAGCGTATCGAACTCTTTCTTGAAACTCTCGCTTTCCAACACCTGTAAATAGGTACTTTTCAAATCCTCTACGCAGCGGTAAAGGATTTCGGGAATGTAGGCTCCGCCAAATTCGCCGTAATATCCGTTTTCGTTTACTTGATAAGTTTTCATTTTTTTTGTTGTTTAGCCCCTCCCCAGCCCTCCCCTCAGGGGGAGGGGGCAAGAGGAGCGTATTTTTATTGTTTGTTTAACTTCTTATTGTTTAGAATGTCCTTCCGATTTTCACCGCTCCCTCCCTTGAGGGGAGGGGCTTCAAAGAAAAGAGGTCTATCGCAAGTGCGACAGACCTCTTTTATGTATCTTATACTTTTTTAGAGTGCATAATATAGTCTTCGTCTCTTACGACTTCCGGAGTTGTAAGATGCGCCACCAATATTTTGCTACTATTATGTTCATTGTTTCTTTTCTATTTCGATTGCAAATTTATAAATTGTTTGGGAAATAACAACTATTTTCGTTATTTTTTTTAAATCTTATTTTTATTCTTGATTCACATAATTTTATTACTTTTGGCGCGGAAAAAAGAAAATTAATTCATTTTTCAAGGAGAAATAATTAGAAATTTTAATTAAGAAATTGATATGAAACTATTAGAAGGAAAAACAGCCCTCATCACAGGAGCTGCACGTGGCATCGGAAAAGCAATCGCATTGAAGTATGCACAAGAAGGCGCAAACATCGCTTTTACGGATTTGAACATTGATGAAAATGCAAAAGCATTTGAGAATGAACTGCTCGCAATGGGTGTTAAGGCAAAAGGATATGCCTCTAATGCTGCTCTTTTTGAAGAGTCGCATCATGTTGTCAATGAGGTTGTGAAAGATTTCGGACGCATCGATATTTTGGTAAACAATGCCGGAATAACCAAAGACGGTTTAATGATGCGTATGAGCGAAATGCAATGGGATGCCGTAATTAATGTAAATCTGAAATCGGCATTCAACTTCATTCACGCTTGTACGCCGGTTATGATGAAACAAAAATCGGGCAGCATTATCAATATGAGTTCTGTTGTGGGCGTTTCCGGAAATGGCGGACAGGCAAACTACTCTGCATCAAAAGCAGGTATGATTGGTTTGACAAAATCCATCGCCAAAGAATTGGGCTCGCGCAACATTCGCGCAAATGCCATTGCTCCGGGATTTATTGTTACCGAAATGACTGCCGCCCTTTCGGAAGAAGTACGCAAAGAGTGGGCTGAAAAAATTCCGTTACGCCGCGGCGGAACTCCGGAAGATGTGGCGAATGTAGCTACATTCCTGGCATCCGAACTTTCGGCTTATGTTACCGGACAGGTGATTACTTGCTGCGGGGGAATGGATATGTAGTGAATTGAGAATTGAAAATGATGGGCAACATTACGGATGTTGTCCATTTTTTTGTTTGAAAAATGAACCGAAACTTTATCTCATCTGTTAGAAGTACATAAAATCATTTTTAAATATAAAATTTATGGGAACAAACACTTCTAATTATCAAGAAAAAGAGGCTTTGGAAAACAAAGCCAAAGCGAAAGCGGATTTACTTTATTCGGGCAAAACAGATGCCCCTGTACAAATGGTTGAAACGAAAGGTATTATCAGCGAAGAGGAGCTGGAAAGGTCCATAGAAGTGATTAATCCGGATAAAATCAGTATGAACAGCAGGGGATAAAGATTCTAATTTCAAGAAAACGCTCAACAATTTTCTTTGAGTTTTCCTCTACAGAAGAAGAGGTGGAAGAAATATTCCATATAGCCCCTAATACCGCAATTCCGCCGAATTTGTACGGTTTTAACGATGGCAATGTCTCTACGTCAATTCCGCCGAGTGCAATTACTTTTTCGTTGATTAAACCCGAATCGGAGGCTTTGAGAAGTTCTTCGTTGGAAAATGAAGATGCGTATCCGGCTTTGGAAATGCTATTGAAAATGGGACTTAGAAAAACATAATCATATCGGTCAATCGTTTCCAACTCCGGTATCGAATGGCAGGATTTACTGATTTTGATGTTTTTTGTTCCGTTGTATGCCGGATTTCTTCGGTTGAGGTGTACGCCGCGCACATCGTATTTTTCCGTCAACTCAAAAAAATCGTGCAGCATAATTCTTTTGTGGTATTTTTCGGGAATGGATTGTAGTATTTGCTCATACATCTCTTTCGTCGCATCCGGTTTTCGCAAATGTAAAATTTCAAGTCCGGCACCAAAAAGGGCTGTGATATGTTCTGCCTCATTGGATGGAAAAAGGGGTGAAGTTATTACTATTATGAATTGAGAATTGAGAATTGAGAATTGAGAATGAGGTTTTTTTTTCATTTTTTATCCTCCGCAGACGGCTTTGATCATTGTTATTTTCAGTTCTTCCGTTAAAACGAAATTCTCCCAATCTACTTTTTTGATTACTTTATTGTTTACGGCAAAAGCAATTCCCAATGGTTTGATTTCCAATGCTTCTATAAGGTTCGTCAGTGTGCACCCTTCCGGGACTTGGTATGTTTTGTTGTTTACTTCTACTTTCATTTTTGATGAATTTATACAAAAATACACAAATCAACCGTTATTTTCTACAAATTCATTGAATTTTTTTGTCTCTATTCGATTATTCATTTTCAAAAGAAACGGAAAAACCGACGACAGCCAAATAATAAAAGGTAACGGACGGTAAGGATAACTGCTTCGTTTCTCTTTTTGCAGGTCTTTCAGTATGTTTTTAACGGCAGGTGTTACTTTCTGAATGGGAAATGGGCGCGGCATTTTTTTTCCTCCGGCACGGTTGAAAAATTCGGTTTCCATTGCTACCGGATAAATTGTGCAAAGGTGTGCATTGGCAGGTAATTCGTATTGCATCGAACTGACAAAACCGTGCAACGCATATTTTGTGCCGCAATAAAGCGCGTATCCGGGCATATAAGTACGTCCCAATCCGGAGGCGGTAACAGCATAAGTGAATTTTCGTTCCTTGCAAATTTCCAACATTTTTTCCAATCCGTAAATAGGGGAGAGAACGTTGGTTGAGAAAATTTGTTCTGCGTGCTCCCAATCGGGCGATTCGATTTTTTCGTAATAACCGAAACCAGCATTGGCGATAAAAATATCAATGTTTCCTAATTTTTCCAACGCAAAATCAAAAACGCTATCCACTCCTTTTTGCGTAGAAATATCTGCTGCAAAGGGATAAACACCCGGTAGAGCAGGTATTTTTTCAATAGCTCGCCCCACGGCGATGATTTCCGGATGAAAAGGTTGTAATTGCCTGATAATCTCCAATCCTATTCCCGAAGTAGCTCCGGTAATGACTATTTTTTTGTTGTGAAAGTCCATAAATATTGTGTAAGAGCGCGAAAGCACAAAAAGCACGAAAGCGTGAAAAATTCGTGCTTTCGACCTTTCGTGCCTTCGTGCATTATTTCGGAAGTCGGAGAGTGAAATTTTTCATTTTGAAAGCGACTAATGGCGAAAACTTGGCAATATTGGGAAAAAATGCCGGTCTGATTCGGATGGATGTCAATTTTGCAAAATTAGCAGTAACATTTCCTGAATAATTCAATTTTACAGGTTCTTCTCCATTCAGCTGCATTAAAGAGAAAGAGAGGAATTTACTTGTTCCTATTCGGAACTTGAACGCCCTTTTTTTTAATTCAAAGCTCGCCACTTCTTCGTTGACTGTGTATGTGGAAATATTTTCAATGTTATTCTTTAAAGATTCTTTGGAAAATTCGGCTTTCTCTTTCGGGATAAACCAATTTTCGCGTCCGAATTTGACCGCCTCATCGGTTGAGACGTATGACTTGCTGATGAAGTGATTTTTCTTTCCTCGATAATTAAATTTACCCGGAATAAGAAGCAATTCTTCGTAATGTCCAATTGGGGATTTGGTGTAATTCAAGTACAACACGGCGCCTAATCCGCGACAATAATTATTTTTCATATTTTCGGGTAGAAAAGTTTCTAATCGAATAAACTCTTCGTCAAACCGGTAAAATAAAATATAACCATTCCCTCTAAATTCATGAAATTTATCTGATTTTTTTTTACGTTCACTCATAACATTTCTTAGTTTAATTAATGAACAAGTAAACGAGAAGTTTAGTTCACTTCATTTCTGAAAACTCATTTACTTGTAGGAAAAACGCGAAGGGACGAAAGCACGAAGGCGCGAATTTTTCTTTCGTGCCTTCGACCTTTACGCCTTCGTGGTTTATGCATCAATTGTTGCATACGTGGCATTTTCTTCAATAAACTGCCTTCTTGGAGCCACCTCATCGCCCATTAGCATAGAGAATGTGTAGTCGGCATCCACCATATTTTCAATGGTTACTTGACGTAATGTGCGGTTCGTCGGATCCATCGTGGTTGACCAAAGTTGCTCGGCGTTCATTTCACCCAACCCTTTGTATCGTTGCACGTTTACGGCGCTTTCGTTTCCGCCGCCGTATTTTTCGATAAATGCCAAGCGTTGCTGGTCGTTCCAACAATATTCCTCCGTTTTTCCTTTTTTACAAAGGTAAAGAGGCGGTGCGGCAATATATACATATCCTTTTTCGATTAACTCTTTCATGTGGCGGAAGAAAAAGGTCAAGATCAACGTGTCAATGTGGCTTCCGTCCACGTCGGCATCGGTCATGATGATGATTTTGTGGTACCGTAATTTGTTTACGTTGAGTGCTTTGCTATCTTCCTCTGTGCCGATGGTAACGCCCAAGGCGGTGTAGATATTGCGAATTTCTTCACTCTCCAACACTTTGTGGTGCATCGCTTTTTCCACGTTCAAAATTTTACCGCGCAGAGGCAAAATGGCTTGGAATGCGCGGTTTCTTCCTTGTTTGGCAGTTCCGCCTGCCGAGTCCCCCTCGACGAGAAATAGTTCGCAAGCCTCCGGATTTTTGTCCGAACAGTCGGCTAATTTTCCCGGCAATCCGCCTCCCGAAAGAGGAGATTTGCGTTGAACCAAATCGCGCGCTTTGCGTGCGGCAATACGGGCGCGTGCGGCAAGGATTACTTTTTCTACGATTGTTTTCGCTTCCTTCGGATGTTCTTCCAAATAGTTTCCGAGGGCTTCACCTACGGCTTGGTCAACGGTTCCCATTGTTTCGTTGTTGCCGAGTTTGGTTTTGGTCTGTCCTTCAAATTGTGGTTCAGCCACTTTTACCGAGATAACGGCAGTCAACCCTTCGCGGAAGTCGTCGCCGCTGATTTCGATTTTTGCCTTTTCAAGCATTTTTGAATCATCGGCATATTTTTTCAGCGTGCGGGTCAATCCGCGACGGAAACCGGCAACGTGCGTTCCCCCTTCAATCGTGTTAATATTATTTACGTAAGAATAAATATTTTCGTTGTAAGAAGTATTATAGGTCATTGCAATCTCCACTGGCGTACCAAATTTCTCGGTACTGATGTGGATTACATCGTCAATAAGTCTTTCTCTCGAAGAATCAAGATAATCAACAAATTCACTCAATCCTCTTTCGGAGTAAAAAGTTTCGGATTTGAAAGAACCGTCTTCGTTCATCACTCTTTTGTCGGTAAGCGAAATGTGGATACCGGCGTTCAAGAATGATAATTCCCGCAAACGGGCAGCTAAAATTTCATATTTGTAAACAAGGGTTATGAAAATCGTATTGTCGGGGACAAACGTTTGTGTAGTTCCTGTTTTATCGGTTACACCGACTTCTTTAACCGAGTAAAGGGGCTTACCGCATTCATATTCTTGTTGATATACTTTTCCGTTGCGGTGTACGCGGGTGGTCATGTGCTTGGAAAGGGCGTTCACGCAGGAGACCCCCACACCGTGCAATCCTCCGGAGACTTTGTAGGAATCCTTGTCAAATTTTCCTCCGGCGTGAAGCACGGTCATTACGACTTCCAATGCCGAACGTTTTTCTTTTTCGTGCATATCCACGGGGATACCGCGTCCGTTGTCTTTTACGGTTATGGAGTTATCTTCATTGATAAATACTTCAATATCTGTACAATATCCTGCGAGTGCCTCGTCAATCGAGTTATCAACAACTTCGTAAACCAAGTGGTGCAACCCTTTCTCACTGATGTCGCCAATGTACATCGCCGGGCGTTTACGCACCGCTTCCAATCCTTCTAATACCTGAATACTACTTGCCGAATACGAATTTACGTTCTTTTCTTCGTTGCTCATTTTTTGTTATTTTATAAAAAGCAAAGATACAAAATAAAATTGAGAATTGAGAATTGAGAATTGAGAATTTTAGCATTTCATTCTCAATTCTCAATTTCAATAAGTCCTTTCGTTACATTTCTGCGAAAAAGAATTAATTTCCAACCTTTTTGTGGCATCAACATTAAAGTATATCCGATACACAAAGCGAGAGAGGCAGCCCATTTAATCCCCTCTGAAAAGATTCTTCTCGTATATTTCCCCTTTGAAATGGCGAGGGTGCGCATCCGTTCGCTTTTCCCGATGGAGTAGGTGAGGCGGTTGAAATAATCTTCCGTCAATCGGCTTTCGGAAATCTTATGATGAAGTACTGCGCCGGGCAGGTAATAATATTTTAATCCCGCGGTATGCATTTTGTCGAAAATATCTTTCTCCTCTGCTCCCATAAGATTGTTGCCTTTTCTTCCCAAATCAACATTGAAAGAACCTATTTTTTCAAAAATTTCCTTTCTAAACGCAGTGTTTGCGCCTATTGGATATTCTCCGCGTTTAAATTCCGAGATGCTTTTCCCTTTGTAAATGCAACTGGTAATCAATGGTCGGGTGAAGTGCGACATCCATTTCGGTTCTTCTGTTTCGTATTCCGGAATGACCGGTCCGCCTGCCGCCATTGCTGATGAATGTTGTTCGAAAAAAGTGTAATAAGCCTGCAAATATTCTTTTTCTACAACCGCATCATCATCTACATAAATTAAAATATCGCCTGTTGCCTCTTTTATTCCTCGGTTTCGGGCGTAAGAAAGTCCTTGTTCTTTTTCGATAAAGTAACGGTAAACCGGTTGCGGAAAGTCAGTCCGAAAACGGTTACATTCTGCCTCTGTTTTGTCTGTACTGTTATTATTGACCAAAATAATCTCAAATTTTTCCGTCGGAAAATCATTCTCAACAATACTTTTCAATACATTATATATATACTTATCCCGATTGTACGTACAAATTATAACAGACAGTTTCATAATCGCTAATCACTTAATCATTAATCACTAATTTTATCTCTTGCCATTTCTCGTCATCCAATTTCGTGCCGATTACTTGAATGATATTTCCGGAAACCAACGAACCTATTTTTCCGCATTCTTGCGTTGGTAATCCTTTGGTAAGTCCGTAAAGAAACCCGGAGGCGTACAAATCGCCCGCGCCGGTCGTATCTAAACAAACCACATCGGAAAGAGCGGCAATTTTGTGTTCTTCTTCTCCCCTTTTTATATATGAACCTTGCGCGCCGAGTTTTACCACCGCGATTTCACAAATGCCGGCAATCTCGTCCAGTGCTTCTTTTGGTCCTTTTCCGGTGAATGCTTTCGCCTCTTCTTCGTTGGCAAAAAGAATATCCACATAATCGCGGACGATTTGTTTCAGAAAATCCAGATTTTCCAATACGACGTTGTAGCTCGCTAAGTCCATCGAAATTTTCAATCCGTTTTTCTTTGCCATTTGCATCGTGGTCAGGATTAAATCGCGGTTCAGAACCCAATAACCCTCAATGTGGCAGTAATCGTAGCCGGAAAATATCTCTTCACGCAAATCATCGGAAGTCATTTCACACGCAGCTCCCAAACAGGTAGCCATTGTTCTTTCTCCATCGGGAGAAATCAACGAGATACAAACTCCCGAAGGAGAGTTGCTCCGGACTAAATGTGATTTTACATTGTTCCTTTCGGAATCAGCCAGAAAAAAAGCGCCTATTTCATCATTTCCGATTTTTCCGGTAAATCCGACAGCGACTCCCAACTTGGCTAAACCGCTTATCGTGTTAGATGCCGACCCGCCCGTAACTAAAAAACGGTTGTCATTCTCCAATTCGGCTGCAATTTTCCTCGAAATGTCTGAATCTATCAACTGCATACTTCCTTTAGGTAAAGAGAAGTTTGAGAGTAAATTATCTGACTCTAATTTAGTTAGTATATCCACGAGTGGATTCCCCAATCCTAATATTTTTTTCATATCAAAAAAATCATTTATTTTTTTACAAATATATTGCATATTTTAAAAAAAGCAATTACTTTTGCAATCACAATTTTAAAAAATACTCTTCCTTAGCTCAGTCGGTTAGAGCATCTGACTGTTAATCAGAGGGTCCTTGGTTCAAGTCCAAGAGGGAGAGCAAAAACAAATGAAGAATTAAAAATGAAGAATGAATATATTATTTATTGCTAGGCAAATTCTTTATTTTTAGTTCTTAATTAAAAAACATTCTTCCTTAGCTCAGTCGGTTAGAGCATCTGACTGTTAATCAGAGGGTCCTTGGTTCAAGTCCAAGAGGGAGAGCAGAAATGAAACGGCGAGAATATCTATGATGTTCTTGCTTTTTTATAACAATATACAAAATAAAATCAGGGGTTGAGGAGATTTTTTATGGAACAAAAAATCATAGAGTTGGAAAATGATTTTACTGTCTTTGTTCGGTACGGACGATTGATTTTGAATTATACCGAGAATGAAATCAAAAAACATTTCCCCGAAAATCAAGTAGCTGCTCTTCCCGATTTAGGAGAGGACGCATTGTTGGAAATAAGGCTTAATCAAAGTACGTTGACTTGTCTGATGGATAAAAATGGTGTTTGTTGTGCCGGATTTCTCTTTTTTGATGATGAAGATTTGTTTAATGTGTACAAGGAAATATGTAATGACCAATGCGAAATAATTGTTCCGAAAGTGTGGAAATATGATAATTATTACATTGAATTGAAAGAAAGTGCGGATGTCGGTTTTTATTTTGCATTCGGTTTGCAATATAATCTATTTAATGATTTATTTTGTTGAAAAACTTTAAAGGTTTACTTTTTGCTTGCATAGATTTGTTTTTCTTACTACCTTTGTTGAGTTTTAATAGTAATATTTTAATAGGATGAAAATTAAGCATATATTTTTCCGAAAAATCAGGTTCGTTTTTTACTCTTTCTTGTTATTGGGTTTAGTTTCTTGCGGGTCGACAAAAACAATTGCTTATTTGCAAAATGCAGAGAATTTTAAAGATTCCCGGTCGAATAGTCTCTATGATGCACGGATTAAGCCGAAAGATTTATTGACGATCACGGTAGTAACATTCGACAAGGAGGCATCCTTGCCTTTTAATCTTACGATGCCATTGGCGACAACTCAGACAAATTCGCTTACCTCTCAGCCTGTATTACAGTCTTATTTGGTTGATAACGAGGGGAATATTGATTTTCCCGTATTGGGAAAGATTGAAGTAATGGGGAAAACTAAAACTCAATTGGAAGATTTGTTGAAGCAGGAACTGAAAGTCTATTTAAAAGAAGAGCCTGTGATAAATGTTCGTTTTGTGAACTATAAAATATCGGTGTTGGGAGAGGTAAACAGACCCAATACTTTTACTGTAGTCAACGAAAAAGTGAATATTTTGGAGGCTCTTGCCTTGGCAGGGGACTTGACCATATTTGGGAGACGAGAAAATGTAAAATTGATAAGAGAACATGCGGACGGGAAAAAAGAGATTTTTATTGTTAATTTGAACGATAGTGAGCTTGTTAGTTCTCCGTATTTTTATTTGCAACAAAACGATATTTTATATGTAGAGCCGAATAAGGCGAAAGCGCGCAACAGTAAGGTAGGGGCTTCTACCGGATTATGGCTCACTGCTACAGGGACACTGTTGACGGCAACAAATATAATTGTTACTATATATTTCAAAAGCAGATGATATTCCTTTTTTCTTTGTAAATTGATGTTGGTGGTAGCTTTAAGTATATTTAAATGATTTTTTATTGTTAATCAGACCTTATTAAAAATTCATTATAATGGAAGAAAAAAATAAAGGAGAAAAAGAAGATGTAATTGATGTGAGAGAAATCTTGTTCCGGTATTTAGCACATTGGAAGTGGTTTGTCTTTTCCGGATTTGCTTGTGTTTTCTTGGCATTGCTCTATCTGAGAGTAACCATGCCTATATACAATATATCTTCGGTCATCATGATTAATGATGAGAAGAAAGGTGCCGGCTTGGCAAGTGAATTGAGTTTATTTGGCGGAATGAATATGATGGGTGGCACGAGCACTGATAATGAGGTCGAAGTGTTAAAGTCAAGATCATTGATACGAGATGTAGTAAAAGAATTAGGATTGCATGTGGATTATCAAACAACTCGTTTTTTGAAGAAAAGTAGCTTATACAAATCATCACCGGTTTTGGCAGATATATCTTTCATTGATATGAATGAAAATTTTCGAGGGCTGCTGATTTCCTTAGATAACTTAGGCTCGGAAAAAATTTCGGTACGGGCTGTAACATTTGATAGAAGAAGAAACGAGGTTGTGATTGCCGATACGGTTATTTCTTCCTTTCCGATTGAACTGAATACTCCGTATGGAAATTTACCTCTTGTTCAATCACTTGAATTAAAAAATATTGGAATAGATTCTGGGGAGCCTGAGATTTCAAACTTACGAATATCAATTTCAGCACCGATTGGGGTAGCAAGAGGTTATTTGGGTAATCTTGCTGTGGCTCCGGTAAACAAAAACTCATCGGTGGTAAGATTAAATCTACAAAATACTTCGAGACTTCGCGGTGTTGATTTCCTCAATAAATTGATTGATAGATACAATGCCAATGCGGTAGAAGACAAAAATAAAGTAGCTGAGCGCACCGGTGAGTTCATTGAAGAGCGTATCATTTTGATTGCTGAGGAACTGGGTACTACGGAAGTTGAAATCGAAAACTACAAGAGAAAAGAAGGATTGACCGAAATAAAAGCAAATTCGGAACTGTTTTTAAGAGAAAGTACCGATTATGAGCGGAAAAGAGTAGAAAATGAAACACAGCTTAATTTGATTCGCTTTTTGGCTGAGTATGTCGGAAATCCGGAAAATGCAGAAACAGTGCTACCTTCCAATATAGGTATTACAGATGCGGGTTTGATGTCTCAAATCAATAAATACAACGAATTATTGCTTGATCGAAACCGTTTGTTGCGTACTACTTCCGATAAAAATCCGGTGGTGGTCAATCAGAACCTCATAATCGCTTCATTGTATGACAACATCCGAACGTTGATTAAGAATGTGGAGTCTAGTTTGTTGATTACTCGCCAAAATTTGGATAAACAAGCCGGAGATTTTAGACGTCGCATTGGGAATGTACCTACACAAGAGCGTTTGTTTGTAGAAATTGATCGTCAACGTCAAATTCAAGCTGCACTTTTCTTGATGTTGTTGCAAAAGCGCGAAGAGAATGCGCTGGCTATGGCGGCAACGACCAATAAGGCAAGAATCATAGATGAGACATTGGCAGATACAAATCCTGTTTCTCCTCGCAGAATGATTATTCTTCTCGGAGCGATGTTTATTGCTCTCTTGATACCTGCCGGTATTATTTATTTAAAGGATCTGTTGAAAGTCCAATTTGATTCCCGGTCGGAAATAGAAAGAGAAGGATTGACGAAACTGCCAATATTAGGTGAGGTTCCATTGATTACCGATGAAACAGCGCAGACAAAACGTGTTTCTGATGAATATTTCAGATCGCTGCGAACAAATATTGGTTTTGTACTTGATAATCCGGACAAAAAAGTGATATTGGTTACTTCGTCTGTACCGGGAGAGGGGAAAACATTTGTTTCGACCAATATTGCGAAGAGTTTCGCCCTTTTAAATAAGAAGGTGTTGTTGATAGGTATGGATATTCGTAATCCTCGCTTGAAAGATGCTTTTGCGCTTCCTTCGAAAGTGGGATTGGTTGATTATCTTATCGGTTCGGAAAAAGATGCAAAAAATATCACGCATAGAGTACCGGGATACGCTCACTTAGATGTTGTTTTTGCCGGCATAACTCCTCCAAATCCTTCGGAATTATTGGCAAAAGAAACGCTGGATAAATTGATGGACCAACAAAGAGCGGTTTATGATTATATTATAATCGACACAGCGCCTGTCGGAGCTGTTATAGATACGTTGGTTTTATCACGAGTAGGTGATATAACGCTGTATGTTTGTCGCGCTAATTATACCAACAAAGGTTTATTCGACATGATCAATGAAGTTGCGAAAGAAGAGAAATTACCGTGTGTTTCAATGGTTGTCAATGGAGTGAAAGGATCTGAGTTAGCAGGTAGATACGGCAAGTATGGTAGGTACGGTAAATACGGAACTTACGGAGAAGTATAATATTATGGTAGTGGGCTAAATTGACTGATAGATTATTTTATATCTCATATTATGAGAATATTACATTAACGTATCAGATGATTTAGCCCACTACCAATATTATTAAGACTTGTTTGATTTTATTGAAAGAAAGACAAATAATTTAGTGAGAAGTGTCGAATATGTTTTCGATACTAGCGAAGCTCTTTCTAAATTTTACATAAATATAATAAAAGTATTAGTTACAGGTGCTGATGGTTGTTTCATTGGTTCACATCTGACCGAGATGTTGCTGCATCAATGTTATCGAAAATAAAAATTGCTCTGTTTGAATATAGTGAAATGGTATATTTCAAATGCCTCTTTTGGCAGGGAAAAAGTAATTTTAAAAGCATAATTTCTATAACAAAAAGATAAAATTGTATGACAAAAATATTAGTAACAGGTGCTGATGGATTTATCGGCTCGCATTTGACAGAGATGTTACTGCATCAAGGTTATTGTGTAAAAGCATTGTCTTATTATAATTCATTCAATTATTGGGGCTGGTTAGACAATATCTCGCATCCTAATTTGGAAGTAATAACAGGCGATGTGCGCGACCCGCATTTTTGCAAACACATTACAAAAGATATTGACATTATCTATCATTTAGCGGCATTAATTGCGATACCTTATTCGTATGTCGCCCCCGACAGTTATGTAGATACCAATGTGAAAGGTACGTTGAATATTTGTCAGGCAGCCAAAGAAAACGGAGTGAAACGAGTGTTGGTTACCTCTACTTCGGAAGTTTACGGAACTGCTCAATATGTGCCGATTGACGAAAATCACCCGAAACAACCTCAATCGCCTTATTCGGCTTCTAAAATAGGTGCTGATGCAATGGCAATGAGCTTTTACAACGCATTTGAACTTCCGGTAACGATTGTTCGTCCTTTTAATACTTATGGACCAAGACAATCGGCACGGGCGATTATTCCTACCATTATTACCCAAATTGCCAATGGTGCAAAAGAAATTAAATTGGGAGATTTAACCCCGACAAGAGATTTTAATTATGTAAAAGATACTTGTAAAGGATTTATCGAATTGTCGAAGTGCGATGCAGCGATTGGTCAGGAAGTAAATATTGCAAGCAATTACGAAATTTCTATGCGCGATACATTAGAACTGATTGCAAAAATTATGAATTCTGATGTAAAATTTATAGAAGACGAACAACGATTAAGACCCAAAAATTCGGAAGTATTCAGACTTTGGGGTGATAACTCAAAAATCAAATCATTGACAGGATTTGTGCCGTCATACGATTTAGAAGCAGGCTTGCGCGAAACAGTTGAATGGTTTACCAATTCGGAAAATTTGGTAAAATATAAATCCAATATTTATAATGTATAAAGATATTACGCAATTTATACATACACTTTACGGTACAGAGGATTTTATTCCTCTTCACTCTCCGTGTTTTATGGGGAATGAAAAGAAATATTTAGACGAATGTGTTGATACAACCTTT
>Ga0209737_10000259_pt1 | contig 47207 bp, 30 predicted proteins | sample TergutCu122P3_FD_187284 | JGI IMG/M metagenome (GOLD analysis project Ga0209737, IMG submission 187284) | Cubitermes ugandensis P3 segment gut microbial communities from Kakamega Forest, Kenya - Cu122 P3 (SPAdes) (version 2) | ecosystem: Host-associated > Arthropoda: Insects > Digestive system...
TCCAAGGAACTGTTGCCGGCTGTAAATCAAACTGCGCATATCCCCCAATAAAGAGCGCGCCAAAAAATAAGAAAAAGATAATTTTTTTCATGTGCATAAAGATTTATATTTAATTAACATCGCAAAACTAAAAGTAATCTTCTATTTTTTTATTCACTTTCTGAATAATTTATTATTTTCGCGCATAATTTATGCAATAATGAATATTGGAAATAACATTAAGAACATCAGAGAGTTAAGAAACTTTTCTCAAGAATATGTGGCAACGGAAGTAGGCGTATCTCAATCTACATATGCACGAATTGAAGGGGGCACAACAATACCTAAAATTGATAGATTGCAACGAATTGCAGATGTTTTGGAAGTTGATCTCTCCACTTTGCTTAGTACAACAAATATTTTTCATTTTATTTTCAATGAGACAGCCAATCAAAGTGGCTACTATATCAATAGTCAAACTAATAATAATTTTGATATTGAGATGCTTAGAAAAATAATTCAAGAAGAGTTAAAAAAGGTATAATAGAATCTACGCACGAGAAATCAACTTTTAATCGTTATTTTTCCACAATGAAAAAAATAACCTCCATTTCCATTTTTTTGCTTCTAACCGCCCTCCTCTTTGCCCAATCGCCCGGAAAATATTGGGTGCAGTTTAATATTAGAGACGCAGGCAACTATACTATAGATAGACCGGAGGCATTTTTGTCTTCCATTGCCATCGAAAAAAGAAACAAATTTAATATTCCTATCACGGAAAACGATATTCCTGTGAGTCGGAAATTTATAGAAACTGTTAAAAAAATGGATACTACCGCCGTGCTTTTAACAACTTCAAAATGGCTAAACGGAGCTACTTTTTATTCGGAAAACCCTGATTTTATTGCTTTAATAAAAGGAAATGAATTTGTGGCTTATGTTGAACAAACCCATATTGGCAGTGAACCGGAAATATTTACGCAGGAAAATACTTCGTTTTTCAATGCTGCTATACCTGTAGTAGATATTCCGAATGATTTGGACTACGGATTAGGAACCAGACAAATACGGATTAATAATGCGCATTGGTTGCATCGTTTGGGCTATAAAGGCGAGGGCGTTTCGTTGCAGCTACACGATGGCGGCTTTCTGTATGCCGACACCATTCGTCATTTTCGCCAACATTTTGCAGACAATCGGGTGCGTGGCGTAAAAAACATCGTGCAACCTTCAATCTCCACTTTTCGCGATGGAGACCACGGTACCGGAGTTTGGTCGTGCATTGCCGCTTATATTCCGGGAGAATTGGTAGGAAGTGCGCCGGCATGCAATTTCTATTTGGTTCAAACAGAGGATAATCGTACCGAATATGTGGTTGAAGAGGATAATTGGGTAGCAGCGCTTGAGCTTGCCGACAGCTTAGGAGTTGATGTCGTTAGTTCTTCGTTAGGCTACACAACATTCGATGATACTACTTACTATAGAGGATACAGCAGTTTGGACGGAAAAACGAGTCGCGCTTCATTGGCTGCCGATATTGCCGTTTCAAAAGGAATGATCGTAGTAAACAGTGCCGGAAATTCAGGAAATAAAAAATGGTTTTATATTGGAGCGCCTGCTGAAGCGACTCATATTCTTGCCGTTGGCGCAACAGATTCGCTCGGTAATAAAGCTCCGTTCAGCTCATTTGGTCCTACTTACGATGGCAGAATAAAACCCGATGGCGCCGCCGTAGGCTGGCATACTTATGTGGGATTAAAAACCGACAAAACGATTCGCGGCAACGGCACTTCGTATTCTGCGCCTTTGTTTGCGGGAATGGTTGCTTGTTTGCGCCAAGCATTTCCATACAAAACGTCTTTTGAAATTATTGATGCCGTGCGTAAAAGCGGAATGCAGTACGCTACCCCTGACAGCGCTCTCGGGTATGGAATTACTGACTTCTTAAAAGCATATAATCTATTATTAGAGCCTGAAAATAAAAAACTTAACCTTAATTTCGACACTTTTGTTATCACAGATAAAGAGTTTCCTTTTACTATTGAAACAAAAGGTAATGCGAAAGTAACTATAACCCACGGTTTACGAAGCGATGGAAAAATGAAGTCCAAAGATTTTAATTTGAAAGCGGGTGAAAATAAAATTACTTTGACGGTCGCCGCATTACCCGAAGGAAAGAAATACGACTTTATTGATCTTCGGATTTCTGACGGGAAAACTGAATATCAATATGTTTTAGGAAGAGAATAATACATTTTTCTCACTCTTCTATTTTCAATAAATAATACGCCGCCGTAGTATAAAAATCCTGCAAATAAGGAATTTGGAAAATTTTGGGTAACCGCCGTGGTTTAAACCCAAATTTAGTTTGGTAATTTGGATTGATAAACCAATGTGTTTTTCTATTTACAGTATAATTTTCTTGGCGAATAATTTTTTCAAATTGCTTGATACTAATGCCTGTTTCTGCTAAATTCAATAACCCTTCTATTTCTCTATCCGATGAACCCAAGATTTTTAGTATGGTTTTGTACACCGGTTTTGGAAAAGCATGAATATATGGCATTCGACTGATCCACTTTTTGTGACTGACTTGCTGATGTCCGCCAAAAGGCATTCGCCATGGCGGAAAAGCAAAAAACACAACGCCGGTCGGTGCAATGAATTGTTTGAGATGTTTCATAAATTGCTCCTGTGCAGGAATATGCTCAATTACATCACGTAAAAAGACAACATCAAATGCGCCGCCTATTTCATCGGGAGTTACCTCGTAAATATTTTTGTTTAATAGTTGTAAATTAGACTTTAAAGGATTTTCTTCATAAAATATTAAAGCATTATTGTAGCTTGTTTCCGATAGCTCAACACCATAACATTCGCATCCGGTTTCGAGAAAAGGGAGCAGGTTGCCGCCTTCTCCGCAACCTATTTCAAGTACTCGAAGTTTCTTATCAGTATCAATACCTTGAAGGATGTAGGGTAAAACATATTTTCTTGTGCTTTCACTTTGTTCATTAAAATATTGCTGGCGGTTTTTATGTCTTTCTTGCATGGTTTGTTAATTTTGAATTTTGGATTCAGAATTCAAAATTCAGAATCCAAAATCTTACCCTACACTCCCTTCTAAGCTGATTGCTAATAATTTTTGTGCTTCAGCGGCGAACTCCATAGGAAGTTTATTCAACACGTCTTTGGCATAACCGTTCACTATTAGGCTGATAGCGGATTCTTTGTCAATGCCGCGTTGTTGGCAGTAAAAGAGTTGGTCGTCTGAAATTTTTGAAGTGGTGGCTTCGTGCTCCAGCACGGCGCTCTTATTGTGGCAATCTATGTAAGGAAAAGTATGTGCGCCACATTTGTCGCTCATTAACAGCGAGTCACATTGTGAAAAATTGCGTGCATTTTCGGCATTTTTGGCTACGCGCACCAAACCTCTGTAGCTGTTTTGGCTTTTTCCTGCGGAAATTCCTTTAGAAACAATTAAGCTACGCGTGTTTTTCCCTAAGTGAATCATTTTGGTACCGGTGTCTGCCTGCTGAAAATTATTAGTTAAAGCCACCGAATAAAATTCGCCTACGGAGTTATCGCCTTGCAACACGCAACTCGGATATTTCCATGTAACGGCAGAGCCTGTTTCCACTTGTGTCCACGAAATTTTGGAATTAGCGCCTTTACAAATTCCGCGCTTGGTAACAAAATTGTAAATTCCGCCATTGCCGTTTTTATCGCCGGGATACCAATTTTGAACGGTAGAATATTTCACTTCGGCGTCTTTGAGCGCTACAATTTCCACTACCGCAGCATGCAGTTGATTTTCATCACGTTGCGGGGCAGTACAGCCTTCCATGTAACTTACATACGAGCCTTCATCGGCAATAAGCAAAGTACGTTCAAATTGCCCGGTTCCGGCAGCATTGATTCTAAAATAGGTAGAAAGTTCCATGGGACAACGCACGCCTTTGGGGATGTAGCAAAAAGAACCCTCGCTGAAAACCGCCGAATTGAGTGCGGCGAAAAAGTTATCGCCGATAGGCACTACTGAGCCTAAATACTCTTTTATCAACTCCGGACATTTGTGTACGGCTTCTCCAAAAGAGCAAAAAATGATCCCTTCTTTCTCTAATTGCTCGGAAAATGTGGTTTTTACGGAAATTGAATCTATTACGGCATCTACGGCAACTTCCGACAAATGTTGTTCGTCTAATGAAATTCCCAATTTTTTAAAAGTATCTACCAACTCAGCATCAATCTCGTCTTCTTTCTCATCTATATTTTTCTTTTTAGGAATAGCCAGATATGTAATTTCTTGATAATTTGGTTTTTGATAGGTGAGATGCGCCCATTCGGGTTCTTTCATTGTTTGCCATTTTGCAAATGCTTTTAAGCGAAATTCAAGCAACCATTCCGGCTCATTCTTTCGCTTGGAAATCAAACGAACAATCTCTTCGTTTAATCCTTTGGGAAACTCCTCTATATCAATGTTGGAAACGAAGCCATATTGGTATTCGTTATCTGTTATTTGAGAAATAATATCTTTTGCCATAAATCACTAACCATTATCATTAACCACTATTTATACGTCTCAACAATCGTATTTAACATTTTTTCTGTTTTGGCGGCGCCTTCGCCCAAAATAAAACCGATTTGTTGCACTTGGCGAAGATTCTCTTCAATCACCTCATTAATACGATTAATGATCTCTTCCGGACGTTCTTCCTTGGAATGCAGATTTCTCATAATAATGCCATACAATTGATTGGGAATGAGTTGAAACAATGTACAGTTCGTCAATTTATCGTTAATTTCAACATCTTTCACAAACCTCCCTTCCTCGTGTTGCATCATATAGTTAAGTTGAGATACTAAGCTTGAAGGAATTAGTGATTTAAGGTCTGCACCTATTAAAAAAGGAATAACATCGTGTATTTCAAGGGCATCTTCGCCTAAAATATCCACAAAACTTTGATTTGCATCCACTACTTTCAATTCAGGGTTTGTAATTACAATTCCCGGGTTCAAGTTTCTAATAAAAATGGTAAATGCTGATTTTAAAGAATTAGTTTTGGTAGTTAAAGTGTTCGTTTCTTTTTCCAATTCTTTTACGCGTTCTTGCGCTTTTTCCAAATCTTCGGTATTTCTGCGCATATCTATTACCGCCTCTCTTGAACCGAGTTGCGAATTCGGAATGCACATTTCCGGAATGGCAATGCCTTGCGCCACCGCCAAAGCCAAGCTGCGACATGTTTCGTAGCCGCAAGCCCCGCAGTTTAACTCAATTCCTTTTTTAGGTTCGGTAATTTGTTGTAAAGTACGCTGCATTACAGCTACTTTCACTTCATCGCTGCCTCCGATTTTATATTCCTTATCCTCAAACGTAACTTCCAACTCTTTATATCGCACGTGTTGCGTAATTTCACCGTACCAGCGATTCAATTCAAAATTTAGCAAACGTTTCTTTACGTAATCTTTTGTAAATGTTTGTTTTAAATATTTATTTCCGGATTGAGACATCCCGGGACCGGAGATACACCCTTCGCAGTAAAAAATGTTCATATTGCTACGAATGGTGTCATGATAATCTTTAAACTGCCTGATGGCTTCAATGGCATTGTGGCTACCTTCAATAGTTTGCGTATTTCCTTTCAAAATAGTAATATCCAAATCGGTGGCTTCTACAAAACCTTGGGCAACCGGATACAAGCCGCCTTTATATCCAAACGGCATATCAAATTCGGAAGATTCGGTATAGGCTTCTTTGATTTTAAATTCTTCAAAAAGTTCACGTAATTCTTTAAAGGTAATAACGGCATCAATTTTATTTATGCCTTTGTTATATCGCTCAATGCCGTTTTTTGCAGCCACACAAGGCGTTATCTGAACAATTTTTAGCGTTTTGCCATGTAGTTTTCTTAAAATAACAGCCATGGCTGCTGCAGGTGTAACAGTGGGCAGCAGATTTGAAATTAAATCAGGATACGATTTTTCGATCAACTCTACTACGCATGGGCAATGGCTGGTAAGGTAAAATTTTCCGCTGCTGTTTTGGGTAGTCAGTTCGCGGTATTTTGCGGCAACAATGTCCACACCAAACGACATTTCATTAACGTATGAAAATCCCAAATAGCGAATCATTTTCACAAATTTCCGGTAGTCGGCAATATCCACAAACTCCCCGGCAATAGAGGGTGCGCAAACCGCCGCCACTTTATTGCCGGAGTTAAGCATTGCTTTTACCTGCTCTTTTGAATCAAAGTAGGAAATGGCATGGTAGGCACATGCTGCAATACAATGCCCGCAGTGAATACATTGCGCTTCTTCAAAATAGGGAAACACGCTATTGTTTTTTACATGAATAGCCTTTACTTTACATGCCCTAATGCAGGAATAGCAGGTTTTGCATTTCCCGCTATCCCACTGAATTACAATGTTTTTCATAAGAGTATTTTATCCGCAATGGAAATATTTGTGCACCAATTCCAACATTTTTTTAGGATCCTTTTCAATCTCTTTTCTAATATTTTTGTCGTTAAACGATTTCAACTGTTTAATAATATCGTCAATCATCTCTGCGGGGAAAACTCCGTGATTTTCATAGATAGCTCTATGTTTCGAAAGCTCATCGGCAGAATCCCAGCAAGAAGCCGGCAGTTGCTCCAAGCTTTTCATGCGCTCTTTTTCTTCCGGTTTATGAATATTTACGTTAACATAAGTTTTTTCGGCAAACTTAAGCGCGTTTTCCATTTCAAAGCCATGACGTGCAGCCACTACCAAACCTGCTAAGAGCAAGTAAATATCGGCAGAACCATCCGGACAACGAAACTCAACGGTTTGTTTTTGAGTTAGGTTTTCGCGGTGCGGCTTTTCTAACGGATTAATGTCTGCAATCATGTCATTTTTGTGCATCCATCCGAGCGGAACACGCACTAATACCGAGCGGTTTCTGTCGCCCCAACAAATCGTAGTAGGCGCTTCTTGGTGCGGCACCAAACGGAAATAAGAAGTAGGATTCGTATTGCCGAAAGCAGTGAGCGAAGAAGCGCAAGTCATGTAACCCGCAATGGCAGTTTTAGCAATAGAGTTCAATTTGCCTTTGTCTACCATCTTGTTTATGCCGGTTTTGCCCAAGATTTGAGTATGGAAGTGCAATCCGCTGCCCGCTTTGCCTTCTGTAATTTTTGGAGCAAACGTTACATTTAAGCCATACTGATACGCTAAGTTGCGAATTACCCATTTTGCAAGTACCAATTGGTCAGCGGCATCCAATGCGTCGGTTACTAAAAACTCAATTTCGTTTTGTTCGTAAATTTTGCCGTTTAAAGTAAAATTGCCTACTTCGGAGTGTCCATACTTAGTAAGTCCGCCTATTTGAGCAATCAACAGCATACATTCTGTACGGAAACTTTCAAATTTAGCATACGGAGTTGATTCGTGGTAACCCCGTTGATTTTCCGTAAGGTAAAGATCTTCTTCATCTCCAATTACGTAATACTCAAGCTCTCCCATAGCATGGAACACCATTCCGGTAGTTTTCTCGAACGATTTTAACGCTTTGCGAAGAATATTTTCCGGCGCATTTTCCATTGGTTGCCCATCTTTATTAAAATAAGAACAGAGGAAACATACTGTTGGGATTTCGCTGAAAGGATCTACGAACGCGGTGCTAAAGCGCGGCACTACGTATAAATCGCTGGAGCCTGCGTGAATGAATGCGGGGAAAATGTTGGAACCATCCAAACGTTCTCCGGAAGACAATACTTGCTCCAAGTATTCTCTATTGGTTACAACGAAATTTAACGTTTTCAAACGACCGTCTTGTGCCACATAGCGGAAAGCAATCATTTGAATATTTTTTTCTTCTATGAATTTAATAATGTCAGCCTTAGTAAATTCATGTGGCATTTTTTTCAAAAATTGAACCAATGGGTTCTGGTTTAGAGCAATTTGTTCTTTCATATTAATTTTGGTTTTGGTTTTATATTTTTACATTAAGGAACGACAAAAATATGTTTTTTTACGTAGTGGCGTTGCACGCAACGCCACTACAATTATTTCGTAATTATCAATCGTTTGGTAACCATTTGATTGGTTTCGGTATACATTTTCACAAAATAAATACCGCTTTCATATTTACTTACACTAACTTGTAACTCATCTTTAATATTATTGTATTCGGCTAATTTGCGTCCTTGCAAGTCATAGAACTCTATGCGATTCAATCCATTGCCTTTGAAGGTAACACTGTTGTTTGCCGGATTCGGGAATATTTGGAAAGCATCGGTTTGTACTTCATTAATTCCTACACAATCTATTTCAATAGTAATTTCATCACTCCATTCCGATTCTTCGCAATGTCCATAAATAGCGCTTACTTGATAAACATATATTCCGTTTTCAGGCACTGCATCACGATATTCATGAATAATATGTGAAGTTTCAGCAATTTTTTCTTTGTCGCGATAAATATTATAGCCCAATAATATTCCATCTGTTTCCGGTTCGCTCCAGGTTATCACGGCTATACATTCATCAGCTGCTCCCTCCGAGTTTACGGGTGTTTCGCAGAGTGCAGGCGGATTAAAGTGGCAAATAACATTCGACATTTGCGGCAAGGCTTCTTTATTATCTACAAAAACAGCAGTTACATGATAAACATATACGCCTTCTCCAATGTTTTCTTCCGTAAAATTTGTATTCGTAAGCGGTGTTTCGTTTAAACAATCACCATTACGATAAATGTTGTAACCAACGGGTATTTCTTCCTCAGGAGCCTCCCATGTAATGATAATATCGTTGTCTTCTAATTCAGCTTTCACATTTTGAACGCGTGGATAGATTTCGGAAATAACAATGGTATAATCGTGTGTTTGTCCCCAGTTACTGCTTTGCGTACAAGCATTTGGTGCAGAATCGTAGCTTGTACGAAGTCTGAAGCGATATGTTCCGGGAATAAGATCTTGAGGAATGGTAAAATTATCCGAATACTCTACGTCTGCTAAATCGCAAAACATGTTGATTAATAGCTCATCATTATCAAAAATTTTATTCCCGTTAAAATCCACCCATCCTCTTACTACATTGTCTTTAAAGCCCACTTTTAGTTTAATGGTATAATTTTGTCCGGGTTCTAAATTAACTGAAATATGAGTATAGTCTTGATATCCGCTACTTGAACATGCCTCATCAGTATTGTTGATAAGCAGATTAGATGGATCGGATGTTTTGTAAAATACAACTGAGGTAAATTTATCGTTGTTACAGTTGGTGAACCACGGAACACAATAATCATTGGAGCTGGAAACGGTGAATGGGGTGGCAAACGAAATGCCATATTGTGCTGAAAGCGATAAATTTAAATCAATAACATGTTCAATAGGTAGCTCTGAAGATGCAACGATTGCAAAAGAGAATTTTATACTTTCTCCGGCAGGTAAGAGTAACGAAGTAAGATTCAAATTCTCACAAACGAGAGTAACATACTGGTCAACGATTTCTATATTGCCTGTTATGTTATGAGCAGCGGCGCCGCCTTTGTTAGCAACAATAACAGTAATTATAGATGTCGCATCCGGTTCTAAGTTACCGTTTTCAACGCCGTTAACTAGAATTTTTTCCAATGAGAACTTGGGAGCAAAAGCCTTCAATGAAATGCCGCTTTCCCAGCTTCTTGCTTTTCCGTTCTCTATTACGGTTACTGTTACAGGAAATATTTTATTATCGGGAATATTGTTGGCAATGGTAACGCGAAAATTGGCAGTTGTTGTGCCGTCAGGGCTAATGCTTCCACATGGTGCAGTTGCATTGATAATAATCAATTGCGGATCATTGCAAGAAATGGTTACAGTTGCCGGTTCGTTGGGTTCAATTCCTATATTTTTCAATGTAATAGCAATTTCGCTGTTTACCGATGTATAGGTTAATGACGGTGCATCCGCAACTGTATAACCGATAGGTACTACGTAAGGACCTTCTGCCGGCACCACCATAACAACAGCTTCATATCTTAGAAAGTTTTGTCCGGTAACCACCACATTAATTTCTGTTGCCGGAGATAAGTCGGAAGGAATCGTCATTACTTGCATTGCGCCTGTAGCAGTAGCCACATTGAGAATTTCAAGATTCCCGCCTATCTTTGCCGTAAGCGCTATTAATGTGCCTTCGTTAGCTGAGATCAAGAAATTTGAATTACCGGCTAAAGATACTTCTGCATGACTAACATCGGATGATTGCGGCACTTCCGTGAAAAGCCTTAAAAATACATCCGAATGTGCGGTAAACATCTGATAAGTAATCTCTTTATTATCGGAATTGACTGGCCAGCTACTTTGATATAAGAAATATTTTCCGGCAACATTTCCAAAAGCGGGCATCCAATTGCCGGAATATGCCGGCGAGTGAGGACCTTGCGGCCCAAAAGTAGGTAAAAACCCCGGGTCATATAAGTCGTACATTCCCCAAGCATAAACGTCATTTACAAAAGAGTAAGAAACTTCTGTGGGGCCTAAGAAACCTACACAACCGGCATTTTGTCCTTGATAAGTATGGCGATGAAATACTTCACCAAAGCAAGGAGGCGTATGATTGAATTTCCCTGTTAAACAATTGATAGTGAATAAATAAGTCATTTTTCCCACATTGGTAAGTTGGCTGATATGAGATGATTTGAAAGCAGGCTCACCCCATCCGTCTTCAAAACCATGGTTGCGATGTTGCAAAGCAAAAGCGCCGTTATTTACAGCAGTAACCATGTGGTCAACCGTGCCGCCTGACCAGCCTCCTAATTCTGTTGGACTTGCAGGAATATATCCGGTGCCTCCCGGGCCAAAATAATGGGTAACCATAGTTGTGTTTTGATTGGTTGACCAAACAGAAGTATTTTGAGGAGGTTCGTAAATATCATTTATTCTGACAGGAGCTTTTCCTTTTTTACGCCAATATCCTCCTACAGCTTCAGAACATATTTGAAACCAACGTTCTGTTTGCCAGCCTAATGCAGTAATTGGTTTTTGATAGTAAGCCGGGTCCATGCACGGTAGGGTCTCATATTCCAAAACCTTACTCACTAAAATTGCCATTTGTGCTTCATTTTCGGCAGCCATTCTTCCAAAAACCATGTCCGGTAGTTTATTCCCTGTTACATCAGCGTACTGGTTATCCGTAATACAGCTGCCACTATAAGAATGTGGAATAGTTTCGGCTGGTATTCCAATCGCCATATCCGTATGGTGGTCACCCATAAGCAATACGGCAACAGGCGGAATGTCCCAAGTATTGTAAGCGTTATGAAAATAGGATTTTAACTGATCTGTGGTAGTAACCCCCATTTCATTCAAGTTCATGATTTTAGTATAAATGCCTTGCTTGGTTCTAAATTCTTTGATTTGCTCAGCAAAGGGTCTAAAGTCCTCTCTATTAGGAATTACAATCAGATACTCGCAACCATCTCCATCTTTAGCGTTTTTGCCTGCGTATTCCATTTCGGGAAGCATGTCGTAATTCAGGAAAACATTTTTAAGTATCGGATCAAACCATGGTGAGCGATATTTGGGATTGCCGTATTCTTTTGAACCGCCAATGTATTCAAGCTTAAGTTCAATATTGTTAATAACGATCAATTCTTTGGTTACGGGGTTAAATTGAAACGGCGTAATACCCACCATAATAGCATTAACTTCTCTTAAACTTGTAACCTCAGAAATTTCCACAGGATTTTGCGGATAAAATGCATTCGTCGTATAAGCTTTGGCATTTTTTACATAATCGGTAACAGGCTCTTCCGGAATGGCTTGTATTTTCAATGCCGGGGCAATGTTGATATTTTCTAACCTTTCAGTTTTCATACTTTTAATTGAAACTCTGACCTTTGCACCTTTAGGAATTGCAACAAGTCTGCTAATTATCGGCAAATTAGGCATTCCTGCTTCATTTGGGATAAAAATACCTGATAAAGTAATTTCGTGCATCACTTCACCTCTATAGCTCAACGGAGTAACCTCGTAAGATTTCAATGATAAACCAATAGACATTCCATTGCCATCACGTAAATAGGAATACGTCATCTCTTGAGCAAAGAGATTGGGAATGAATAATGTTTGGCATACAAACAACAAAATTAAAAAAGGCAACCTTTTCATATTGGTTTGTTTTTTGTCTTTATTTTAAAGCCACAAAAATAGGAAATTTTGTTTATGTAGGGGCGTTGCGCGCAACACCCCTACATAAACAATTCATTCAACGGTTTTATCACAAAATCGCGTTCATGCATCCTTGGATGCGGAATCGTTAAATGTTCTGTGTTTATATGTAAATCACCATATAACAAAATATCAATGTCAATAATCCGATTCAAATAAACAGGCGCTCCATTTTTGATGATAGTTTTTTGTGTACGCCCCATTTTTTTCTCAACTTCTTGTACTTCTTGTAACAAACTTTCGGGCAACAATGCCGTTTCAACTTTAATTACCTGATTATAGAAAGAATTGCCTTCAAAGCCTACTGCTTCCGTTTCGTGAATAGAAGATTCGGAAATAATTTCTCCAATATTTCGACGTATGACACTTTTTGCATCATTTAAATGCTGTGCCCTATCACCGAGATTACTTCCCAAGCTGAAGTAAACAACGGACATAATCTTTTCTGCTTTCTGCCTTTTACCTAATATCTTATCCATTTTGCCAAATCTTTCCAAGTCGTTTTTTTACCATACATAAGTATACCGATACGATAGATTCTTGCGGCTAACCAAACACAGAAAAAGAAGAAGACAATGCACAATGCCATTGAGGCAAGTAGCTCGTATAGAGGTACTCCTGCCGGCAAACGCATGAGCATTACCACCGGAGAGGTGAGCGGAATCATAGACAGCCAGAGCGCCAGAGCGCCATTTGGGTCTTCGGTAATGGGTACAAACATGATGATGGCGAACAGTAACGGAATGGTAACCGGTAGTACAAATTGCTGCGAGTCGGTTTCCGAATCTACTGCCGCACCTACCGCTGCAAATAACGAAGCATAAATAAGATAGCCTAATATAAAGTAAAATAAGAAGCAAAGAATTAATGCAGTAAAAGAAATGTTAAAGTAGTTTTGAATCTGTTCAAATACGGAATTTTGTGCCAGTGATTGTTCAGTACCAATGGTTTGTAGGGGTTGAAGATTTTCAACCCCTACGTTCATTTGCGTTTGCATGGCGATTTGCATCATTTCCGGATTACCGGTAAACAAATCGGGAGCAATAAACTGCACACCTACAATCAATATCAATGTCAGTACAATCCATAACACAAGCTGCGTAATCCCTACCATGGCAACTCCGATAATTTTTCCCAGCATTAACTGCACGGGCTTTACGGATGAGATCAAAACTTCGATAATACGATTTGTTTTTTCTTCTAACACGCCTCTGAGTACTTGCTGAGCGCTGAAGAAAATTAAGAAATAAATAATCAAGCCAAAAACCATGCCCACAATCTTGCTCACATCAGCATTACTCGCTTTTTCATTCCCCGATTCATCAATTCTTATACTTGTTATGGTAGCTTGCGTGGCTTGCTTATACATTTCAAACTGTTTAGGTTGAATGTTAAAAGTATCCATCAACAATTTGTCAAACAATTGTTTATCTAATTGTCTTTCTAATCCGGCAGCAAAACGCGTGGGCGGATCTTTTTCGTAAAACAAATTGGCTCTCAATGAAGTATTCCCTTTAACGATGTGTAAAATAGCATCGTACTTACCGGTAGTAAGCTCTTTTTTAAATTCGTTCACATCTCCGGAACGGTAGGTAAAAACTGACTGAGCGTTATCTTCCAGCTTATTAATGAAAAAATCATTTTCATCAATAACCAAAACGCTCATCTGTTTTTGCGATTCCATTGTTTTTTTGGCAATAATAACAGGAGCCACCATGAGCCCTGCAAAAAGGAGAGGCGCTAAAATCGTCATAATGATGAACGATTTTTTCTTTACTCGGGTTAAGTATTCGCGGGCTATAATTAGTTTTACTTTGTTCATGAGAATAATTTAAAGATTTAAAAATTAAAAATTTAAGATTTAATGCTTTCCGCATTCTGTTTTCTGCTTTCTTCGTTATGGGTAACTTGTTCAATAAAAATGTCGTTCATTGAGGGTAATAATTCTTGGAAAGAAATGATGGCTCCTTTTTCCATAAAATAGGTTAATAATTCATTAGAAGAAATATTTGATAGCAATTGTATGTCAAATGTTTCGGAATGAAGCTTTTTTGTTTGTGATATAAGACTTAAATTATTAGGAAGCTCAATCTCGCTCAGTCTATCATTTTTTTCAATTTCAATAACAAAACGATGTTTTTTGAAACGATTTTTAACCTCCGTAATGTTTCCTTCCAATATTTTTTTCGATTTGTTAATCAACACAATATCATCACAAATTTCTTCTACCGAAGCCATGTTATGGGTGGAAAGAATAATGGTGGTACCTTTTTCTTTTTGGAACAATATCTCTTCTTTCAATAAATTGGCATTAATGGGGTCGAAGCCACTGAAAGGTTCATCTAAAATCAACAATTCGGGATCATGAATAATAGTGGTAATAAATTGCACTTTTTGTTGCATGCCTTTGGAAAGTTCTTCTACTTTTCGTTTCCACCAACCTTGAATTTCAAATTTGCGAAACCAATATTTAAGGCGCTTTAAAGCTTCCTGATGCGAAAGTCCTTTTAATTGTGCCAAATACATGGCCTGTTCGCCGACTTCCATTTTTTTGTATAAACCGCGTTCTTCGGGGAGGTAGCCGATATTTTCCAGATCTTTTTCGGTTAATGGTTTTCCGTTGAACAAAATTTCTCCCTTATCGGGCGTGGTGATACGCGTGAGAATACGAATCAGTGTGGTTTTTCCGGCGCCGTTAGGACCTAACAGCCCGAAAATTTTACCCTTGTCAATTTTAAACGAGACATCGTCTAATGCCAAGTGGTTGGAAAATTGTTTGGTAATGTTTTGGATTTGTAGAAGTTGCATATAAAAACAGTGTTTGTTGTCTTGAACCGTGATTTTAGTAAGATTAACAAGATTAGCAGGATTTTATTGTTTTATAATCTTGACAATCCTAATAATTTTGTAAAAATCATGGTTCAAGACGAAAATATTTATTCTGTGCCTTTTTCTCTTCCGTTTTTTTTGCACTATACACTGTTTTTCCTGTATAGGGATCATACCCTAAATAATACATGGCAGTAGCATAAGTCATAGGAGTAGGCGTAAACCCTTGTGCTTGCTCCGTAATCAGGCGGTTTTTAGTCACATCCTTAGTCAATTGTTTCATATCTAAAATAGTACAATTCGGATGTCCGGAGATAAAATAGGGAATTAACTGTTGGTTTTTATTACTTTTTTTGCTCAATTGTAGAAATTTGTTGTAAAAAAGCAGAAAAGTATCAAAATTGGGTTTTCGCATGGTTTGCAACACGTGAGGTACGGTATGCTCCGGTGCTACTTTCAAACGTCCTGAAACATGGCTTTTTACCACTTCTTCAAAATAAGCGGTTAATGCATATTTTTTGTCTATTTTTTCATCTTGGGTTAACAATAAATCATATCGAATGCCACTACCGATAGTTAAGCTTTTCACGTTTTTTATTTTTAATGCTTGTTGATACAACCTTAGTAGCGGTTTATGGTCGCGCTTCAAATTTTTGCAAATAGAAGGGAAAATGCACGAATAGCGATGGCAATCGACGCAATGTTTTTCATTTTGTCCTTTTATTTGATACATATTTGCGGAGGGACCGCCCAAATCGGTAATGTGTCCTTTAAAATAAGATTGTTCCGTTAAATGTTTTACTTCTTGCAAAATAGAATCTTCGCTTCTCGAGGCCACATATTTTCCCTGATGTGCGGCAATGGCGCAAAATGAACAACCGCCAAAGCAACCACGATGGATAGTGATGGAGTTTTTGATCATCTCCCATGCGGGAATCTCGCCCCGTTTCAAATACTTAGGATGCGGAGTGTACATCATTTCATCGAAAAGTGCAAAGTCGTCTAACTCATCCGAAGATAGGGTTGGATAGGGCGGATTTTGTACCAATACTTTATCTCCGTAATTTTGAGTAATTACACGTTGTTGTTGTTTGTTTGATTCTCGTTCAAAAGTGCAAAAATTTTTGGCGTAATTTTTTTTGTTTTCTAACTCTTCTTTATAAGAAAACAATGCCAATTCTTCGTTCGATATAGGTCGATGTAAGTCGAAAAATACAATTTGTGGCACTTTTTGTACATTTTCTTTGCTAAACTGGTTGCTTTTGATCAATTGTGCAATTTTTTGCATCGGTTTTTCCGCCATACCGTACACTAAGAAATCGGCGCCACTGTCCACCAAAATAGAAGGTCTAAACGTATCGCTCCAAAAATCGTAATGAGAGAACCGGCGCATAGAGGCTTCTACACCGCCAATAATTACAGGAATATTTGGGTATAACTCCTTTACGATTTTAGAATAAACTACTGTAGCGTAATCGGGGCGAAAACCGGCTTGGTTGCCGGCGGTGTAAGCGTCATCGCTGCGCAAACGATTGTAAGCGGTGTAATGATTTATCATGGAATCCATATTTCCTGCAGTTATTCCGAAGAAATAGCGAGGTGTTCCCAATTTTTTGAAATCACGCAAATCGTCTTGCCAATTGGGTTGTGGCAGAATGGCTACGCGTAAACCTTCGCGCTGTAGCAATCTTCCAATTATTGCCGTGCCAAAAGAAGGATGGTCAATGTAAGCATCTCCGGTAATGAGAATTACATCTATGTAATCCCAACCTAAATACTCGAGTTCTTTCCGGGTGGTGGGTAGAAAATGTTTCATGAAACATTTAACGATAACCAGCGCTGTTTATTTGCTTAATATCAACTTTTCACTGCAGCCAACACGGTTAACCGCAAGCCATGTTCGCAATTTTTTCTATTTTTGCCCCCATTAACGTTAACAATTAATATGAACAGAATTTTAGCCATTAACCCGGGTTCAACCTCTACCAAAATTGCCGTTTTCGACGGAAAAGAACAGCTTTTTGTGAAAAACATTAAACATTCAACTGAAGAATTATCAGGATTTAACAAGATTACCGACCAAACTGATTTTAGGAAGAATGTCATTTTAAAAGAATTGGAAGAAAATAATATTCCTTTAAATTCTATTGAAATTGTGATAGGCCGTGGAGGGTTAGTAAAGCCCATACCTTCAGGAATTTATGAAGTAAACGATTTGATGAAAGAGCACTTACACATGGGGTATAGCGGCGAGCATGCTTCTAATGTGGGCGGTTTAATTGCCGATAATATTGCAAAATCTATCGGACTTTCAGCTTCTTATATTGCAGATCCGGTGGTGGTTGATGAATTGCAGGCAGTGGCGCGCATTTCCGGACATCCGTTGTTTGACCGCAAGTCTATTTTTCATGCATTGAACCAAAAAGCCGTAGCGCGTAACTATGCACTCGAGATAGGAAAAAGCTATGAAACGTTGAATCTCATTGTTGCCCACATGGGCGGCGGAATCAGCGTGGGTGCGCACGAAAAAGGTCGCGTAATTGATGTAAACCAAGCACTTGACGGTGAAGGTCCGTTCTCGCCCGAACGCTCAGGAACTTTGCCTACCGGACAATTGGTAAATGTTTGCTTTAGTGGCGAATATTCTAAAGATGATGTGAAGAAAATGTTGGTAGGAAAAGGTGGTTACGTAGGTTATTTCGGCATAAACGATGCCTATCAGATTGAAAAAGACGCACAAGCCGGCAACGAAAAAGCAAAACTCATCGAAAGTGCGATGGCATACCAAGTGGCGAAAGCGATTGGAGAAGCTGCAGTGGTATTGAAAGGAAAAATAGATGCCATTTTGTTAACCGGCGGCATCGCTTACGGAAAACCTGTAGTTGAGGAGATTACCCGTTATATTGATTGGATTGCACCGGTGAAAGTGTATCCGGGAGAAGATGAAATGAGAGCTTTGGCATTTAATGCTTACCTGATTTTAACCGGAGAAGCGGAGGCTGAAAATTACGAATAAACCTGCATGAAAATTGCTGTTTTTTACCGAAAACACAGCGAAAACGACAGAGAGTTTGTCGTGGGCGCTTTGCAATACCTTAAAGAAAAAGGTGTTCAATTGGTAGTGCATGAAAAATTGACAAAAAAAACATATCTGAAGAAAATTATTGAAAGTTGTCCCATTTTTTCTACTCACGAAGAGCTAAAAACATTTTCAGACATAGATTTTTTGTTTTCATTTGGCGGCGATGGCTCTTTTATTGCCGCCATAAAATTAGTAGGTAATTTGAATATTCCCATGGTGGGCATCAATACCGGGCGCATCGGTTTTTTAACGACCATTACAAAAAAGAATTTTGAACGACAGTTTCAAATGCTTTGTGAAAATCAATTTACCATTGAAAAAAGGAAACTTTTGCATTTAAATACCGATATTACTTTGCCTTTGGAAAACTATTTTGCATTGAATGATATTACGGTGAAAGCCAAAGATGAAGATTCGATGTGCGCGATTGAAATTTGGGTGAATGAAAGTCCTGTTAATACCTACTGGGCAGATGGTCTGATTGTGGCAACTCCCACAGGATCAACAGCGTATTCATTGAGTTGTGGTGGCTCCATTATACATCCCACTTCGGATGTAAATATTATCACGCCGATTGCACCGCACTCGTTAAATATTAGGCCCATTATTGTGAATGTTAATGACGAAATAAAGATAAAAGTGCACAGTAGAAGAACAGATAAATTTTCGTTAGCTTTAGATAATGAACGTGTTATAGCTCCTACGTCTGCCACTTTAATCATAAAAAAAGCAGATTTTGAAATTTCTATGGTACGTTTTCATAATACCGATTTTTTCTCTGTGTTGCGTGAAAAATTACTTTGGGGCATCGATTTAAGAAATACAATTATTCAGCAAACAATTCAATGAAAATAAGATACCTCATATTGCTATTTAGCCTTATTAACCTATCTGCATATTCGCAAGACACTTTATCGCACAAAAAAACAGGGAAAACGAAAGCGTTTTTTTCATTGCAAGATACGGATACGATAAGAGAGCGACATTTTATCACCACTTCTGAAGATCAATTTCCGGAAAAGAAAAAGAAATGGGATTTGAATTGGAGTGGTTTAATAGGTTTTGATGTTTTTTGGGATATGCGTAAACCTGTAGAAGTCAGAGATGGCGGTATTTATTTATATCCGGCGGATGTTTTTTTCGATAAAAACGGAGAGGATATTCACGCACGTGCTTCTTTTAATTTTGTGGCAATGAACACGCGCCTTACCTTGAAAGTACAAGCGCCAGACGCTTTAGGTGCAAAAGTATCAGGAATGATTGAAGGATGGTTTATGGGTATCTCCAATAGCAACATGAATGGTTTTGCATTGCGCCACGCTTTTATTAAAATGGATTGGCAATCAACACAATTGCTAATGGGGCAAAGTTGGCATCCGTTGTTTACCGAAAGAATGTTTGCTCATACGGTGGCGGGCAGTGCAGGGGCGCCTTTTCAACCTTTCTCACGCGCACCGCAAATTAGAGTAACACAGAAATTTGCGAAAAAGAACTTCTTACTTGCCTATTTTAATGCACAATTAGATCTGAGAGATACCGGACCGGGAGGCGTTTCAACAGATTATCTCCGTCAGAGTATGTTGCCCGAAATGGGAATACAATATATTTTCGATGGTCAAACGAAAGATAAAAAAAACGATTCTAAACACCAAATTTATACCGGTTTGGGCTTCAATTTTAAGAGAATTATTCCTAGATTAATGACGGCGGATACGCTGGCAACTAAAAAAGGATTAAATAGTTATTCGGGTATTGCATTTTTTCATTATGAACATCTGCTTAATAAAAAAACAAAGGCAGGTTTTAAGCTAAAAGCCTCCTACATTCAAAATAGCTATGAATATTTGATGATTGGAGGTTACGCCATAAAAGAATATGATAAAAATGCGCCTTTAAACTTTAAAGCAGACTTTGATTATACGAATTTGAATACGCTTTCATTTTGGGGCGATCTCTATTTGAATTACCGTTCGTGGGAGGTAGGCTTGTTCGGCGGTTACTGCCAAAACTTAGGCGCATTTCACGCCATTCAAGACCCTGATAACCCGCTTTCATACTATGCCCGTGTGCACAATGCCGATTTTATGTATCGACTGAGTACGCGTTTGAAATATACTGCCAACAAACTTCAATTTTGTTTGGAACCGGAGTACACCTCAGCAGTTTACGGAACTTTAATGACGCAAACCGGGCGTGTGGATATTACTGCACCTACGCATTGGGTGCATAATTTGCGGGTGTTGGTTTCGACGGTGTTGTATTTTTGAACCTTGATTTCAATAAGATTTTTTAGGATTAACAGGATCTTTATTTTTATGAAATTGGTGGTAAGCCAAGTTCTTCTAGAAACTGATTGTGTTTTTCGGCGGCTTCGGCAATCTGCTTTTCAATGCTGACCAATTCTTTGTGAACCGCTTGTAAGTCAATCGCTTTTTCCGATTGAGCTGTGCTCACATAACGTGAAATATTTAAGTTGAAATCGTTTTTTGCAATTTCCTCCATCGACACTCGGCGAGAATAACGTTCTTCTTCTTTTCGAAATTGATAGGTATCAACAATTTTTTCAATATGTTCTGGGCGTAAACTATTTTGACGTTTGCCTTTATCAAATTGCTCGGCGGCGTTAATAAACAGCACATCATCGGTTTTTTTGCATTTTTTTAGTACTAAAATGCAAACGGGGATGCCTGTAGAAAAAAACAGATTGGCAGGCAAGCCAATTACAGTATCAATATTTCCGTCTTTTAATAGTTTTGTGCGAATGCGCTCTTCTGCGCCGCCGCGAAACAAAACTCCGTGTGGCAAAATAATTGCCATAGCACCTTCTTTGCCCAAATAATGAAAGCCGTGCAGTAAAAAAGCGAAATCGGCAGCTGATTTGGGTGCAAGCCCGTAACTTTTAAAACGGAAATCGTCTCCCATTGCTTCCGATGGCTCCCAGCGGTAACTGAATGGCGGATTGGCAACTACAGCATCAAATTCTATTTTTTTCGCCGGATTCATTTCGTTGAGTATTTCCCAGTCGTTGAGTAGTGAATCGCCGTGATGTATTTCAAATTCGGAATCTTTTACGCCGTGTAGCAGCATATTCATTCGTGCAAGGTTGTAGGTAGTAATGTTTTTTTCCTGACCGTAGATTTTTCCAATTCCATGCTCGCCGAGTTGTTTGCGTACATTTAGCAGAAGCGAACCTGAGCCGCATGCAAAATCGAAAACTTTTTCTAATTTTTTCTTGGTTCCGGCGCTGGGGTCTTGGCTGTCTAAAGTAACAATTTTAGAAAGGATGGTAGAAATTTGTTGCGGCGTGTAAAACTCACCGGCTTTTTTCCCCGATCCTGCAGCAAACTGACCAATCAGATATTCGTATGCATCGCCCAAGATGTCGGTGTCGGTAGAAAATTGGGCAATTCCTTCGGCAATTTTGGTAATAATGGTGCAAAGTTTGTTATTTCGCTCGGTTTGATTTTTCCCGAGTTTCTCTGAATTTAGATTAATTTCAGAGAATAAACCTTGAAAAGTGCTTTCAAAAGATTGATTTTCAATGTATTTGAATCCTTTTTCCAATGTAACCAACAAATCTTGGCTTTGCGTACGTGCCAATTCGGCGATGTTGCTCCACAAATATTGCGGCTCAATAACATAGTGCACTTTTCGGCGCATCTGTTTTTCAAATTCAGGAATATCTTTTTTGTTGGCTTCATACCACAACGACAGCGGCGTTAGTTTTTCATCGGCTTTCACTTTGGGATAATCTTTGCCCAACTCATTTGCTGCCGATTCTTCGTAGTTGCTCGACAAATAGCGCAAGAAGAGGAACGACAGCATATAATCTCTAAAATCATCGGCATTCATTGCGCCGCGCAGTTGGTCGGCGATGTCCCAGAGGGTTTTGCCTAATTGGTGTTGGGTTTGAGTGGTCATACTTGATTATGTTTATCATCTATAATTGTTGCCGAATTTTTAAATCTTATCACGATATTATGTTTTTCTTTCATATCAATTCATAATCCAATAATTCAGTATAGATTGCTTGCATTTCAACATTTAACTGAGTAATATATTCTACACAAATATAATGATATAGATCCAGTGTCTCATCTTCAAGATTGAATTTAAAGGCTCCTTTTTTTAATTCTTTCAGTAAGTTATTAAAGACTGATTTGATTTCATTAGGATTATCATCAGTTAATGTAATTAGAAGTGGAGAACTCCCTACTTCTAAAACCAAATATGAATTGGTTTCCTCTCTTTTAATTGTCGCTTTTTTAATTTCCATATATTTTTCCTCTTTCTTCGAAGGCATCTCTTCCACCTTCTAATGTTTTCATACTAATTTCTTTCCAATCAAGTTCTGGCTTTAAATCATAAATACATTTTAATGAATTTGAAAATGGATTGCCAGTAAATGTAAAGTATTGATCTTGATCATGCAATCTATATATTGAGTTATAAGGTAGAGTTCGGACAGCGATATTTGCATCATGAGTAGCAATTATAATTTTTTTTCCAAGTAATGCTTTTTCTTTTAATAAAGGAACAATCACATCATTGATATAATCATTTCCTAAACTTTTTTCAGGTTCGTCAATTAAGTATATATCTTTATCTACAAACAGTTCTTTGTGAAGAAGAATCATAGATGATTCTCCATTTGATGGATTGTAAGGAATTTCATTAAGTGTAAAATATTTGTATTTTAGAAGCAAATCATTCAAAGAATTTATAGTTTCAATACTCTCCATTGCATTGAATTCTGATATTTTAGAGAATAATTCGTTAGAATGAATATGATTAAATATGGACATAATTGCATTAACAAATTGTTTTTGTGGTGTTTTATTTACTCTTCTCACAGGAGTATAATTACCATCAGTAAATGAGCCATTTTGAAAAATCAACTTTGTATTACATATTAGCTCTCCTTTTATTCCTAAACTTCCAACATATTCTTTTATTGGTGTTATCGTCATTTTTATATTTTCAAGAACCTTCTTTGAAGCCCTTTCAACTTTGATTCGATTTTTGGAATATTCAGCAAAACCTGTTTTTGTAGGCTTAGGGGGTTGCCCTATTTTTTTTGATATTTCAGTAATGAAAATAGATATAATGCCATTTAGTAATTTTATACTTTTATTTTCAAAGATTTTTTCTTCTGTGCTATCTTTAAGTTGAGTAATTACTTTTCTGAGTGCCTCAGTCAACTCCTCAATCAATGTGCTATCAACATGCTTTACTACTTCCTCATTTACTTGTAGTACATAGTTTTCGAATGACTTGAATCTTTGAAGAATAGTAGTTATTTCATTTAAACTTCTTTGTGATTGAGTTTCATCTTCTTGGATTATATTCTTTATTCTCAGTTTCTGAGATATTTTGTTAGTTTCTTGTACAGAATAGTGAAGAAAATATTTATTTAAACTAGAAACTTCTTCTTCTGTTACTTCTTTGAGAAACTTTATTTCATCTTCACATTTGTCTATTCCAAAATCTAGAACATCACAATTAAATGTACTGCCTCTTATATCAAATTCATCGTTCAAATGAATGTCATTTGATTTATAGACAGATGTTTTGTGTCCCTTTGAATTAAAATATCTTGATAATGCTTCTAATATTTCTGTTTTTCCAGTTCCTTTGGAACCAAATATGATATTAATATCATTGTAAATATCCAAACGTATCATTTCGGCAGCCGTAAAAGGAACAATTTCTATGTTTTCTTTTACTTTTTTATCTAAAATTGTATTTATTGTTGCTTCATCTTTTTCAAGCAGTAAACAAAATTGCTCAAAACTTTCAACTGGTAATCTTAAATCGGGTAGTGTTTCAGAAATTTCAATGTAATTGTCCCAATTTTGAACATCAGAGCCGTAAATGGAATTATGTCCATGACTTATAAAAATCCCTGCTGAAATTGAATTGGTCGCTTCCTTTAGTATTCGTTTGGTATTTGAAACTAATTGATATAAAACATCTAGTTCTTCATTTCCTAAACTTGGGTGTTTGCCAAGATAGTGAGCTATGTAAATACAATCTATAGGGTCAAATTTTTCAACTATTTCTACCAAAGATATTGTAAAAGTATCAGGATTTTTATCAGTTAAAATCTCACTAACACATTGATTAAAATGGTTATAATTTTGGGGATTACAAATGATAATCAAGTGAGATTTTTTTTCATTTACTAAAACATCAAGCTCAATCCCTGGCCATATTTGACAATACGTTGATATATTATCCCGAAATTCCTCATATTGGTTTATATCAAAATGATTATGGTTTGTGATTGCTAATATTTTTACATCTGTATTTCTCAGAATTTCAACAAATCTGTCTTTTTCTATATTTCGATCTGGTGAATCTCCAGATTTTATCTTGCGAGTATGAGCGTGTATGTCGATTTTCATAATAGGTTGCATTTTACAAATATTGTACATAATTTGGAAACAGTTGCTGCATTAACCCTTTTTTATGTTTCTTCAACGCCTCTACCTTTTGGCTTTGCGCTGAAATAAGGTCGTCAAGAGAAGAAAGGCAGGAAGCGATTTTTTGTTGCTCTTTTAATGAAGATGGGAGCCAAAATTTGGTTTTTTTAGCATTTTGAATCGTATAAGTTCCTACTGTTGATATTGAGGTTTGAGCAAGAATTTGATTTTGAATATGGTCAGACTGAAAACAAAATTTGAAATAAGTAGAAAGTAAACCTTCTTTAAGTTTAAACCAAAGCACATTCCCATCTTTGAAATAAAATCTATCATTGTTTTTAACTTGATAACATACTCCAAGAGTACCAACACCACTTACTAAAAAGTCTCCTTCTGTGGGTATTCCATAATTTTCAGAAATCTCCGAAAAGATTTCTTCCGATATAAAAACTTCACTGCCAAATGGTTCGTTTTTACTCAATGAAACTAATTCTCTTGTTCTATAAAAAGGCACTCCTCGATTAGTCCATTCTTCTTGCAATATTCTTTTGCTCGAACCAACTGTGAAAAATTTTTCTACCTCTTTCTCTTCCCACTCTCCTACCTCACTAAACTTCGGAAATCTTAACTTCGGCACCATCTCGCCCTCCGCCGGAAACAGTTGCTGCATCAATCCTTTTTTGTGGGTTTTTAAGGCTTCCAATTTTTGAATTTGTGAAGTAATGAGATCGTCGAGGGAGGAAAGAGTGAGGGCGATTTTTTGTTGCTCGGTTTTATTTTGAGGCAAATAAATAGGTAGAAGCTTTATGATATCTGCGTTCAAATTTTTAACGGCCGCACCTGCTGCATTAATCAAAAAATATTTTTGACATGCTTCAGATGAAATAAAATAATACAAATAGTCTTCAAAAGTAATGTTGGATATATTTCTAATGGCAATCCAACCATCGTGAATACATGATTTTATTTTTAAAATATATGCCCTCCCGAAACTCATAGAATTTGAAAGAATTAAATCACCTGGATTCACTTCTCTTGTTTTGCTTAGTGAGTCTTTTATTACTTTCTCTTGTGTTTGCGTAATATATTTTGAATCACTTGATATATCTCCAATTTTCAACCAATTCAAACCATTAATAGATTTGGTTAAATAATCTTCTATTGGTCTTGGTGAGCCACCTCTAACAATTTCAGATATTTCTCCTAGTGTTTTTTCCTTCCATTCCCCCGCCTCTTTAAATTCCGGAAAGCGCAGTTTTGGGATTTTTGTTTTATTATAATTCATATTGTTGTTTATCATTGAATTGCTCTTATTTGCTTCATTAATATTTAAAGAAGTTTAGTAATCAGATAGATTAAACAAGCAAATGAAGAAACTAATGCTAATAACGACAGTAACGTTTGTTTCCTTATTTTCTTACCATAATCTTCTCTTTCTTTCGCTCTCCATTCTTGTTCTCTTGAAGCAAATCTATGTATTTCCATCTGTCGATAATCAATATAAATCAAGTAAATTAAATTAACTATCGGGAAAATTACCGTCCAAATATTTAGTATAGGAGATTCTGTTGGAAAAGTACCAAGAACTAAATAAATTCCGATTAAAATATTATTGAAATGAAACACCTTATCGTGTATTCTGTCAAAGGAGTTTTGGATTAGATTTAGTGAGTTTTCAACTCGTCTATCCGATTTCTGAAATATCATATTAGTATCAGAAAGTAATTCATCTGTTTCTTTTTGATGAATTATTTTTTGCAAAGACTCATTAATTTGTTTTAATATTTCGGTACTTTCTTTTTCCAATTCTTCAAGTTTAATTTATTAACAGAGGATTAATTAGGTAATAAGGTTTATTTTTATCATCATTTGCTTCTTGCTACTAAGGTTGTTTTGTTTTTTATAATGTTAATTATTTTTCTTTCAACAATATTGGCTGAAAGCCAAAAATGGGATAGCCCTAAGGCGTTGCCTTGGGCTAACGTATTGCGCGCCTTCAGCGCTCGGTGTTGTATTTTTATCATCATTCGTTAATCATTGCTATTTGCAGTTCCTTTTTCAGTTATTATAATAACAAAAACCAACTTAACGGTATTGAAATACAATCTTCTTTAAGATTTGGAGATGTTATTCCGTTCGAAATAAGTAATCCGTAACGATAGTTTACTTTAGATTGTTTAATCTGCTTTGTTGTTGTTTTGCTTGTTCCAATTTCGAGCAAAATCGGCTTTTCTCTTGTTTCTATTACAAAATCAGGATTTACTTCATTATTGCCTGTTGTGAATGAAATTATGCCATCTGTTAAAATTCTTCTAAGATACATTACGATAATATCTTCAATTAACTTACTTCTAAATTGGTCAGGCAAACTTTGCCCGTACATTGTGGTTAACAGAGCCCTGCGTAAAGAAGGCGACATAAAAAATGCCTTTTTGTTCTTTACAATTTTGGAGTCTAAACCACCATAAGGGAGTAATATATTCAAAAGTTCTGCCTTGGCTAAAATGTCTATTAATTCATTAATCTCATTTTGTTTTACCCCAATAATACCCGCTAATTTTTCAGGGTTAATTTCGTCTGAGCCGGCAAGTCTTAATAGGAGTCGTTCAATTTTTGTATTGTCGGTAAAAGTTGGTTTAAATTTTGGAATATCTTCCCATATTACACGCTTAAACAAGTCAAGAATACTGTCAGTAATAATAGATTTTTCTTTGAAAAAGATAAAACTTGGAATATTGTGATAGCTTATATACTCTTTCCAAAGTTCTTTTGATTGTAAGTTTTTTACAGAAGCTATATTATTGTAGTATTTGTTTACCTTGTTTTCAAAGGATTTAATTTTTTTGAAAACATCTTGTGGAGTTTCACTATAAAAAATAACTTCTTTCAATTCACTAGATAAACCTGGTATGGGAAAAACCTTAGTTTCACAATTCTCCATGTAGGTTTTTGCAGTAATAAATTCAATAAACTTAAATGGGTAAATTTTTTCAATCCTCATTCTTCTCGCCAAATCAGCTGTTTGGTTTAGTAGCAATGCTGAAGAACCTGTGCTAAGAATAAAAGCCGTTCTTGCCTCATCATATAAAATTTTCAAGGTTTTACTCCAATTGTCATCATCATGCACTTCATCAAAAAGCAGCGTAATAGGTTCCGAAAGTTCGTTAAATCTTTTCTTAATAATGTGTTTTTGAAACTCTTCTAATGCAATATGTAAATCAATACCCAAGTTTTTTAATGTATTAACATTGAAAAAATATATGTCTCTATGCTGATTTTGGTAAATATGATTAGCTGTTTGCCATAATAATGTTGTTTTTCCAACGCCTCTAAGACCTGCTAAGCTAATAAATCTTGGTTCAGAACCGGTTTTAAAAAAGTCGTTTACATATTTTTTTAAAAGAACATACGCTAATCTTGTTGGATAACGAAGCTTAGTTATAGGGTGAGTTAATCTGCTTTCGATGGCAGGTTTTGTCACGGCTGTGTTCTCTAAATAATTTTTTAAGATGTCATCCATATCTTGTGCAAAATAATAAATTTAATTTTCTTCATATACCCTCAATCCTGAAATCTCCCGTCCGTGCGCCAATTTTTTTAATAGCGGAAGCAGGTCTTCCATTAATGCCAACTCTCTCTCGGTTCGAGCTTTCCAGCCTAATTCTAATGGGGCAAAGAGGTTGTTTAGTTTTTCGCCGTCAAAAATCATACGGTTCATAATGTTATCTACAAAGGTTTGCAAAACAGATGTTTCAAGTTCATGTTTTGTTGCAATGATAGCCATTTCTTTTGCAAATTTTCCATCTTTAAATATCTGGAATCCGTCAATGATTTCCTTCTCGGTTTTTCCATTCATGCCATCTAAACTGTTGATATAATCTACAATATCTTCTTTCTCATCCATCAAATTGGCACTCGATGCCACAAGGCTAATTAATTGCTCTTTAGTAACTTTTTGTTTCGACGGCTCGCGTGTGGCATATTTGGCTATCAGTTTCATAATGTAGTCGTAGTCCACAATGGCAGAGGCAAAAAGCACAAATTCAAACTCCAATTGTTGTACATCGGGACTTGCGCCGCCTTTATCTTGCTGCATTTTCAAACGTTTGGCAGTTTCTAAGTATGCACCACGAAATGCACGGTGTTGATCTTCAGGTAACAAAGTCTCTATTTGGCTATTCTCTTCGGAAGTTAAATCGGTGTATTGTCCCAATTGCGTTTTTAAACGCTGCACCTCTTTAAAACGGTTGATAAACTCCGCTCGCGCTTCATCGCCACGCAAATTGCTTATTTCTTCCGGTTTGCAATCCAAACCACGCGCTTTCATAAATGCTTCCAATGCCGACATCGCATTTTTAAACTTGTCAATAATTACCGGTGCCGAATCGGTTAGCCAAATTCGTTTCGCTTGATCAATATTTTCGCCCGAAAATCTGGCAATTGCCGTATCTACCGCCTCTTGCTGCCGACGAAAATCAAGAATGTTACCATAAGGCTTGGTGTTGTTTAAAATACGGTTGGTGCGCGAAAACGCCTGAATTAGCCCATGATATTTGAGGTTTTTATCTACATATAACGTATTGAGATATTTGGAATCGAAACCCGTGAGGAGCATATCCACCACAATCGTGATATCAATTTTATTTTTGTGAGGATAATCGGCATTGGAGTATTTCTGGTCTTTAATGCGTTTTTGCACATCTTGATAATAGAAGTCAAATTCGTTAATGGAATGATTTGTACCATATTGCTTATTGTAGTCGGCAATAATGGTTTCGAGGGCTTTTTTCTTTTCTTCCGGATCATTCTTGTAGTCCTCCTTCTCTTGCTGCAAGTCTTCCTGAATTTGTTGCACATCTTTGTTGCCATACGCCGGCGGAGAAAACACACAGGCAATATTTAGCGGTTTAAAATCCTCATCTTCTATTTTTCGCCGCGTTTGCATTTCTTTAAACAGATTATAATAATCAATGGCGCTGTTAATAGATGAAGTTGCCAAAAGGGCATTGAAGCGGCGCGAACTTGTAACTTTATCGTGTCTGTCTAAAATAGCATCCACCACTGCTTGTTGCGTTAAAGTGTCATCAGCTTTGGGTTTCGCATCCCCCTCACCTTTAAAATATTCAATATGAAATTTTAAGACATTCTTATCATCAATGGCGTGGGTAATGGTGTAAGCATGTAGTTGTTTTTGAAAAATTTCATCCGTAGTAAAAAAGGTCATGTGTTGACCTGTAATTGTTTTCCATACAGCATTTTCCTCAAAAATAGGCGTACCGGTAAAACCAAAAAGCTGCGCATTAGGGAAAAATTCTTTAATGGCTTTGTGGTTTTCGCCGAATTGTGAGCGATGGCATTCATCGAAAATAAACACTACGCGCTTTTTGCTCAATGGCTTCAGTCGTTCTTTGTAATTTTTCCTGTGATCAGGATCAAGCGCCAAACCCAACTTTTGAATGGTGGTAACAATTACTTTATCGGCATAATCATCAGACAACATTCTCCTAACCAACGTTTCCGTGTTGGTATTTTCTTCCACACAGCCTTCCTGAAACTTGTTAAATTCTTCGCGGGTTTGCTTGTCAAGGTCTTTGCGATCCACCACAAACAAACACTTTTCAATATCCGGATTGTCTTTCAGTAAGGTTGATGCTTTAAAGGATGTGAGCGTTTTTCCGCTTCCGGTGGTGTGCCAAATATAGCCGTTCCCTCTGTTTTGATGAATGCAATCCACAATTGCCTTCACCGCATAAATCTGATACGGACGCATTACCAACAGTTTTTGTTCGCTTGCTACGAGTACCATGTAACGGTTAATCATTTCACCGAGTATACATTTAGTTAGAAACTTTTCAGAAAAACTATCTAAATGGGTAATTTTCTTATTGCTCTCATCTGCAAATTGATATACGGGCAAAAACTGTTCTTGAGCATTAAAACTAAAGTGCGTATTATTGTTATTTGCAAAGTAGTATGTATTAATTTGGTTGCTTACAATAAAAAGTTGCATAAAACACAAAAGTGTGTTAGCGTATCCGTTTCCTGAGTCGTTTTTGTAATCTACAATTTGTTGTATGGCGCGGCGTGGCTCCACATCCAATGCTTTCAATTCTATTTGCACAACAGGAATGCCGTTAAGAAGCAAAATCACATCATAACGGTGATGACTGTTGTGAGTATTAATTTTCAGTTGATTAATGACTTCAAATTCATTTTTGCACCAATCTTTTATATTAACCAACGTATATTGCAATGGCGTGCCGTCTTCACGCATAAAAGTATTTCGTTCGCGCAATTTTTTAGCAGACATAAAAACGTCAGTACTAACAATTTCGTCTAACAGACGGTTAAACTCCATATCGGTTAAACTAACTCTATTAAGAGATTCAAATTTTTGTCGAAAATTGCGTTCAAGTGCCTCTCTATCGCGAATATCGGGGCGATAATTATACTTTAGGTCAACTAAATTTTCGATTAATCGTTCTTCTATTTGCTTCTCTTTATTCATTGAAAAATGTTAATAAAAATTATTCGAGCGCAAAGATAGAATTTAATTTTATTGTTAATCCCATCCTACTAATCCTGTAAATCTTATTAAAATCAGGGTTCAAGATTTTTTTTTATTTTCGCACCACGAAATTTTAACCCTAAAAATAATCTACTATGCAGAAAAAAGGAAACAAGTACGGCACGCACCGCGTGATTGAGCCGAAGGGCGTTTTGCCGCAACCGGCTGATAAAATTGATAATAACATGGACGAAATTTGGGATAACGAAATCCTTATTGATGTGCAAACATTGAATGTGGATTCGGCATCTTTCACCGATATTAAAACCCGTGCAGGCGGAGACCACGAAAAAATTAAAGAGATTATGTTCGACATTGTGGCGAAACAGGGTAAACACCGCAATCCGTGGACAGGTTCCGGCGGCATGCTTTTGGGCACCGTAGAAAAAATCGGAGATGCGTTAAAAGGCAAAATTGACTTGAAAGAAGGCGATAAAATTGCAACGTTGGTTTCTTTATCTTTAACTCCTTTGCGCATTGATAAAATAAAAGAGATTCGCGCTGATATTGATCAGGTGGATATTGACGGAAAAGCGATTTTGTTTGAAAGCGGTATTTACGCCAAAATTCCAAGCGACATGCCCGAAACGTTGGCATTGTCGGCGTTAGATGTTGCCGGCGCGCCCGCACAAACCGCCAAATTGTGCAAACCCGGTGATATTGTATTGATTATCGGCGCCGGTGGAAAATCGGGAATGCTGTGCTGCTACGAAGCGAAGAAAAGGGTAGGGGTTACCGGAATGGTAATCGGTATGTGCCACAGCCAGAAATCTACCGAAAGACTTCAAAAGTTAAATTTCTGCGATCATGTTTTTGCAGGTAACGCACACGATCCGGTGGGTATGATGGAAAAAATAAGCGAGCTGACCAACGGCGAAATGGCAGATGTAACCATTAATAACGTGAATGTTCCGGATACCGAAATGACCTCCATTTTGTGCACGAAAGACACAGGAGTGGTTTATTTCTTCTCCATGGCGACTAGCTTTACTAAAGCAGCGCTTGGCGCGGAAGGCGTGGGCAGCGATGTAACGATGATTGTTGGAAACGGTTATACAAGAGGACACGCGGAAATTACACTTCAACTGCTTCGCGAGAGCAAGGAGTTGAGGGATATTTTTACGGAGTTGTACGCGTAGTTTGAACCGTGATTTTAATAAGATTATTAAGATTGGCAGGATTTTAGAATAGGGTGAGTTGTTCCCATTCTTCGTCTTCTTTGGTATTCTTGATAGGTTCTTTAGGGGCAATTGGGGTTTCTTCGGTTGCCTCTTTTTCGTTTTCTGTGGGGACTATGAGGACTTCGGGGACTTGGATTTCCTCTTCCTCTTCAAACACTTCTTCGTTACTTTCTTCCTTCTGCTTTTTGTCTTCTAAGGGCGGAAGATTTTCCGCCCCTACGTCTTCAATAATTTCTTCTTCAGGCTCCGGTAATGGTTCTAATGCGGTAATTTCTACAATATTTTTAAACGCAATGCGTTTTCCGCGCGCTTTGAGGCTCATGATTTCTACAAATTCGGTGCAAAAGATAATAGTTTTTTCAATCTCTTCCGGTTTTTTCTCGTAATATTCCACTTCAATTTGCGGAAAATGATCATAGCTGATGAAGATGGGGCGAATGGTTTTTTCATCGCCTAAAAATTCTACTTTTTTATCTGTAGGCTCCGGAATGAAGCGTTTCATATAAAACTTTCCATCTTCTTTGTTTTCGTAAACCGCTGTAATTGGCTTTTGAGAATTCAATTTTTGAATGATGCAAAGATTATCCTCGAAATGCGTGGAAAGGTCGAAGCCCGTAATTCGGTAGTTTCCGTTTTTATAAATGGAGATAATTTTGTCGTCTTCTTTGAATGCGCCCAACGAATCGCCGCGTTCGTCGCTGTTTAAGCGCATCACTATGGGGTCATAATATATGTTAATTGCACTCAAAGTAGAAACGCCTTTGGAGATAATTTCGATTTTTCGCACCGGATTTCGTGATAAAATATTGCCTTGCGAAGCACGTCCTTTGATGGCTAACGTGCTAAAATCGAAATCAAATTGTGTTTTTTTTAGTTTGGCTTTGGCTTTTAACAATACGCGTACTTTCTCGGCTTCACCATTAGGGTTTGAAGTAAAGTAAAGCACTTTGGTTCCGGCAGTTCCTTTGGTTAAATCATATTCTTTATCTCTTGTGACGCCACCTACAGAAAATCGTTTCACCATAGCCATGCCGTTATAACCATCGGCATACACCATATTGTAAACGGTTCTGTCATCATTTCTTTTAAATACTTCTACATGTATAATATCTTTTCCGAAGAACTGTTTTTCAGAGACTTTGCTCACTAAGAAAATCCCGTTATCGCGAAAAACTACAATTTCGTCAATGTCTGAACAATCGCAAACATATTCTACCTCTTCATCTTTTTTGAGTGCAGTTCCCACAAATCCCTCTTTTTTATTGACATACAATTTTTGATTTGCCACTGCCACTGTTGCTGCTACGATGTTATCAAAGCTTTTTATTTCGGTTTTTCGTTCTCTGCCTTCGCCGTATTTTTTCTTTAGATTTTCGAAATAATTGATCGCATATTCAATTAAATGATTCAAATGATGCAACACTTGATCCATTTTATCCTCAATTTGCGCAATTTTTTCATCTGCTTGTTTAATGTCGAATTTAGAAATTTTACGAACAGGTTTTTCACATAATTTCAGCACATCTTCTCGTGTAATTTCTCTTCTAAACAGATCGCGATATGGGTCAAAAGCTTTTTCGATATTCTCAATTTGTTTTTCCCAGGTAGCCGTGTCTTTTTCGAGCTCTTTGTAAATTCTTTTTTCGAAGAATATCTTTTCCAACGACCATTTGTGCCAATCTTCTTCTAATTCAGCAAGTTCAATTTCGAGTTCACGCTTCAATAGTGTTACTGTATTTTCCGTATTTGTGCGTAAAATCTCTTTAACCGACATAAATTGCGGTTTCCTATTGCAAATGACGCAAGCATTAGGTGAATACGACATTTCGCAATCCGTAAAAGCGTACAGTGCATCAATAGTTTGATCGGGAGAAACGCCGGGTTGAAGGTGCAACAAAATTTCTACTTTTTCCGCAGTATTGTCATCAATTTTCTTAATTTTCAGTTTCCCTTTTTCAATAGCAGGTGCAATAGAATTGGTAATGAGCGAAGTAGTGGTTGTTCCGTAGGGTATTTCGTGGATGACCAATATTTTTTTATCTACGATGGTAATTTTCGCTCTATTTCTAATTTTTCCACCTCTAACTCCTTCATTGTACTTGGAAACATCCACTGTGCCTCCGGTAGGGAAATCGGGGTAAATTTCAAAATCTCTATTTTCAAGAATGGCAATGGAAGCATCAATAAGTTCAATGAAATTATGCGGTAAAATTTTAGTAGCTAATCCCACAGCAATTCCTTCTACGCCTTGTGCCAGCAACAATGGGAATTTCATTGGCAATGCAATTGGTTCTTTATTACGCCCATCGTATGACATTTTCCATTCGGTGGTTTTACTATTAAAAGCCACTTCAAGCGCAAATTTTGTCAGCCTTGCTTCGATGTATCTCGGCGCTGCCGCATCATCTCCGGTAAAAATATTTCCCCAATTTCCTTGCGTATCAATGGTAATATCCTTTTGTCCCAATTGCACCATGGCATCGCCAATAGAAGTGTCGCCGTGCGGGTGGTATTTCATGGTATTTCCAATAACGTTCGCTGCTTTGTTATAACGCCCATCTTCCAATTCATTCATAGAGTGAAGAATACGGCGTTGTACAGGTTTTAAGCCATCGTAAATATCCGGTACTGCACGATCTAATATTACATATGAAGCGTAATCCAAAAAATAGTTCTCAAACATGGAGGGCACAAAGATAACTTTGTGTAAATCGGAAGTTTGTGCAACATTATCTGAAATTGCAGATGTTTCTTGTGGATCTTCTAAAGGCTCATTTACTATTTCTTCTTCTGTCATTATGGCTATAATTAAAGGTATTTTAGAAAAATTAGGGTGCAAAAATACATCATTTATCGTATCTTAAAATCTAATTTATATCTTAAACAACCTCCAACTTTCCTCTGCTTGCGCCTCAAACATAGATAATCCATTGATAATAAAAGCGCCATATTTTTTACCTTCCTTTAAAAACAACGTCTCTTCAGGATTGTAAATCAAATCTATTAGAATATGCTCACTATGTAAAGCAGCATAAGGGATAGGCGGCATTTCATCCGTATGAGGAAACATGCCCAATGGCGTAGTATTAATGATAAGTGTGGAACGACGAATAAGTTCCTCTGTAACTTCATTATAAGTAATCGTTTTCTCTGTTTTTTTTCGAGAAACGATTTGAAAAGGAGTATTTTTTTGTTTTAATACGTAACAAACTGCTTTTGAAGCGCCGCCGGAACCGAGAACGAGGGCGTAATTCATTACGCCCCTACATTCCATCCGCAATGTCTGTTCAAATCCCGCAACATCCGTATTATAACCCATCCATTGGTTATTTTGTTTTACCACGCAATTTACCGCGCCAACTTCTTGAGCTACTTTATCTAATCCATCTAAAAAAGGAATAATTTCAGTTTTATATGGAATAGTTACATTAAAACCAAGTAAAGAAGAATGTTTTAATAACTCTTTTATTTCTTGAATATTACCAAGTGAAAAGAGTAAATATTTTGCATCATGGACATTGTTTTGAAAGAATTTTTCAGTAAAATATTGTTGCGAAAAACTATGGGATAAAGATTTACCGACTAATCCGAAAATTCTCATTTTTTATTTCCATTAAAGGGTGGAGGCAAAAGTATTTTTTTTTCTTAATTTTGCCAACTTGAAATATAGGATCTATTTATTATTCGAATATGAAAAAACTTTTATTTATTGCAACGATTTTGGTAGCTTCGTTGGCTGTAGCAGCTCAGTCTGCTAAAAGTTACTCAACGATTGAAGATGATTGCACTATTTCTAACTTCCCATGGCATGAAGGTTTTGAAGATGCTAATTTTCCCCCCGATTGTTGGGAAGTTTATATAGCCGGCAACGCTCAAAGAGAATGGGAAAGAAATGTTACGAAAGCGCATTCAGGTGAAGCTTCTGCAGCTCATCGTTTTGCACCCAATTTGGAAGGTTGGTTAATAACCCCAAAATTAGCAATTCCCAATACGGAAGGCTGTGTATTAGAGTTTTGGTCGTTTACAGAAGATGTGCCATATTATGGATATAGTGGCATTTGGATTGCAATAGAAGATAATGAAATTGCATCATTTACAGAGCTTTATCAATTAGAAGACGTAGATTTGGTAGAAAGTGTATGGAAAAAAATAACCATTCTGTTAGATGCTTATGCTGGACAAGATATTTACCTCGGATTTAAATACGCAGGACACCAGGCACATATTTGGTACATTGATGATATTATGATATCAGATGCGTCAAGCTTTGTGGATGTAGAGCTTGCATCCATTATTTCGCCGATATCGGGACTGAACCTTACCGATAGCGAGCCGGTAAAAGTTTCAATAAAAAATAATGGCAGTGTCGCCATTACAGAATTTACCTTAAAATTAGAATTAGACGGAACCGAAATAACAACTGAAACTTATACGGAATCAATAGCAGCTTTTGGGCAAGTAGAATACACCTTTAGCGCTACATTAAATCTTTTTAATCCGGGAAGTTATGAAGTAACGGTGACGGCAATATTAGACGGAGACCAAATTCCCGGAAATGACTCAAAAACGATTACCGTGCTTAATACTGTTTGCTCGACAATAACTACTTTCCCATGGATAGAAGATTTTGAAGGAATTGTTTTTCCACCTTACTGTTGGGGGCATTACGGAACCGCAGGCTGGGCGAAAAGCTCACTTTTTGCTTATGAAAGTGAAGGAGCAGCGTATCATGTTTCCGGTGGCGATCAGGATAGTTGGTTGGTTACTCCCCAAATATCTGTACCTGTGCAAGGAGCTGACCTTGAGTTTTGGAGCCAAATTCTCTCCCCCGATCAAATGGATTATAGCGGAGTATTAATATCAACCTCTAATGGCAACCCTCTTTTTGATACATTTGTAGAAGTTATGTCATTTTCTGCCGAAGATGATTGGCAAAAAATTACTATTCCGTTAAACGATTATGCAGGGCAAGACATTTACATTGGATTTCGATATATGGGCGACTTTGCACATGCATGGGCTATTGATGATATAGCTGTAATAGCATTGGTGCCCCTTACCGTAATAGAATTTGACCCTGAAAACGGAAGCGAATGGGAGCCCTTCGATGGTCCTGAAATTCACGAATATGTTCGTATAGTATTTAGCGAAACTATTGAAGGAAGTTCGCTTGAAGGAATAACTATAAACGGAGACACGCCCCAAAACGTAGAAATAAATGAATGGCAAACAAATATTTTAATGATTTATGATTATTATGACTGGGATTCGGAGTTTGAAATTATTATACCTGTTGCCGCTATTACCGGATTGGCGAATGATATTGTTTATACCTTTTCTACGCCTGCTCAGCTTGCAATAGTGGCTCTATCACCGGCTGCAAATACTATTGATGCAACTATAGATGCCGAAGTCTCCGTTACTTTCAATAAAAATATCTTTACCAATTCTACGACCACTCCAATTGTTACCATCACAAAAGCAGACGGCAGCAATGTTGGCGGTGTTGCTTATATTCCGATAAATCCGATAGATCATAGCAATAAACTGATCATTACACACGACAATTTTGAACATAATTCAAAATATGCGGTAACCATACCTCCATATACGGTTATGGGGTGGAGTGAGCCTATTACTTGGACGTTTACTACTGCTCCAAATAGCATTAACGAAAATAGTCATTCTAATTTGTTCATCTATCCTAACCCAACCGCCGATAAACTATTTATTAAAAACGACGCACGAATGATTAATAATATTCGTATGTTCGATGTATCGGGTAAATTGGTTAGAGAAATTTTACTCATAAACAACAATAAAATGACGATAGATATGAGCCATTTAAGAAGCGGTGTCTATTTCTTGAATGTTGATGAAACAACGATTAAGGTTGTGAAACAATAAAATGAGATCGTAAATCATTTTATTCGATAATTTTCTTAAAAAAAATGTATCTTCGTGCCCCCTTTTTAAAAAAGGTAATTGCTTAGTATTTAATAGAAATTAGATAAAAAACGATGGAAGATTTTATCAAAGACGGAGAAAAAATTGTTCAGGTTAATATTGAAAACCAAATGAAGGAAGCGTATATCGATTACTCAATGTCGGTAATTGTTTCGCGGGCGCTTCCCGATGTGCGCGACGGATTAAAACCGGTGCACAGAAGAATCTTGTACGCGATGTGGGATATGGGAATTGATTCCACTAAACCACACAAAAAATCAGCGAGAATTGTAGGAGATGTGCTCGGTAAGTACCACCCGCACGGCGATACCGCCGTTTACGATGCTATGGTGCGTATGGCGCAAGACTGGTCGTTGCGCTATCCTATGATTGACGGACAAGGTAACTTTGGCTCAGTGGATGGCGATTCTCCCGCTGCCATGCGTTATACCGAAGCCAGAATGAAGAAGATATCGGAAGAGATGCTCGAAGATCTTCAAAAAGATACAGTGCAATTTGATAGCAACTTCGATGATTCATTGCAAGAACCGCGTGTACTGCCTGCCAAAATTCCGGCGTTACTCATTAACGGATCTTCAGGAATTGCAGTGGGTATGGCAACCAATATGGCGCCCCACAACCTCAGCGAGGTGTGCGATGGAATTGCAGCATACATTGATAATAACGATATTACCATTTCCGAATTGATGGAATATATTAAAGCGCCCGATTTTCCAACTGGCTGCATAATATATGGCTACGAAGGCGTGCGTGAGGCGTTTGAAACCGGTCGCGGTAGAGTAGTGATGCGCGGCGAAGCTACGATTGAAGAAGAAAATGGTCGTAACATCATTGTAGTAACTTCGTTGCCCTACATGACGAACCCGTCGGAAATGATTAAACGTACCGTAGAGTTAATTAAGGAAGATAAGATTGACGGCATTTCAAATATTGAAAACCTGTCGAATAAGAAAAACGGCACCCGAATTATTTACGACTTAAAACGCGAAGCGGTACCCAACGTGGTGCTCAACAAGCTGTATCAATACACGGCGTTACAATCTTCGTTTAGCGTAAACAATGTGGCATTGGTAAACGGACGTCCGATGTCGCTGAATTTAAAGAATATTATTGTTGAGTTTGTGAAACATCGCCATGAAGTGGTGGTGCGCCGCACGCAATTCGATTTACAAAAAGCGTTGGAGCGCGCCCACATTTTGGAGGGTTTGCTCAAAGCGTTGGACATCATTGATGAGATCATCGCATTGATACGCAACTCTAAAACGGTAGAAGATGCGCGTAATGGACTGATTGTAACTTGGCAATTCAGCGAAATTCAAGCGCAAGAGATCGTGAACATGCGTTTACGCCAATTGGTTGGCTTGGAGCGCGAAAAACTTCAAAACGAATATGATGAGTTGTTAAAGAAAATTGATTATTTGCGCCAAATATTGGCAGATGAAGGTTTGCGTATGCAAATTATTAAAGATGAATTGGCGGAAATGAAAGAGAAATATGGCGACGAAAGACGCTCAAGAATTGAGTACGCCGCCTCTGATTTTAGAATTGAAGATACGATTGCCGATGATGAAGTGGTGATTACGATTTCGCATTTGGGTTATATTAAACGTACTTTATTGTCAGAATATAAAACACAAAACCGCGGCGGCAAAGGCTCGCGCGGAAGCGCCACCAGGGACGAAGATTTTGTGGAAGACTTGCATATCGCAACTAATCACAACTATTTGTTGTTCTTTACCGCAAAAGGAAAATGTTTCTGGTTGCGTGTGTTTGAAGTACCGGAAGGCAATAAAACCTCAAAAGGTCGCGCCATTCAAAACTTGTTGAATATTGAGCCGGACGATAAAGTGAAAGCGGTAATTAACGTGGACAATCTTTCTGATGAAGAATACATTAACAACAACTACATCATTCTTTGTACAGAAAAAGGCGTGATTAAGAAAACCTCTTTAGAAGCCTACTCACGTCCGCGTGTAAATGGTATTAATGCCATTACGATACGCGAAGATGATCATTTGTTGATTGCAAGATTGACCAACGGAACCAGCGAAATTATGATGGCGCTTAACTCCGGTAAAGCAGTGCGTTTCAACGAGAAAACGGTGCGTCCCATGGGCAGAAATGCCTCGGGAGTAAAAGGGATTACTTTAGCAAATGAAAAAGATTTTGTAATAGGCATGATCAGCGTGGATAGTCCGGAATACGACATTTTGGTAGTTTCTGAAAACGGCTACGGAAAACGCTCATCTATTGAAGAGTACAGAATTACCAACCGTGGCGGGAAAGGCGTGCGCACCATCAATATTACCGATAAAACCGGTGGTTTGATTGCCATTAAGAACGTTACTGATAACGATGATTTAATGATTATTAACAAATCAGGTATCGCCATTCGCATGCACGTGGATGCTTTACGTGTAGTGGGACGCGCTACGCAAGGCGTACGACTCATTAACTTAAAAGGCGATGATTCGATTGCTGCCGTTACACAAGTGCCGAGAGAGGATGATGAAGAGGAAGTGGCTGATGTAGCGGATGTTGTGGGTGAAGAAGCAACGGATGAGGTTGCGCCTCAGTAGTGAGTCATTATAGAATATAACACCTGCCTTTTTATTAGACCCTCTAATATATCTGTTTAATTTTCTTTCAAAAATTAGTCCAAAAATTGTTATAAGGATAATTTTCGTAAATGTTTTTTTATATTTTGCGCCCGATTTTATTACCATAACTCGACCCTATGAAATCAAGAGCCGCTGGTATATCTAATGAACCCATTGAGAAAAAAATGTTTGCACTATGGACAATCCTGTTGCTAAGCGGATTCTTAAGTGCTTGCTGGAAACCAAAAGAATATAAGTATCTAATAGACCAAGAGACGAAAGATTATTGTCTTTTTGGTGAGAGTAGCTATTGGATTTATCAAGACTCGGCAACACTTAATGTAGATAGTGTTGTTATTGACAAGCCTTTCACTAGTGGAGAAATATTAGATATTTATCCTTATAATTATCATGAAACAGATAATACAATACTACTTGAAAAAAAAGACTATTACTCTATAGATGAATCCACTTATTCCAATGTTAAAATCTTTAAGTACTCAAAAAATGGGTTTGAAAAATTATTTTATTGGGCAAAACATGTAGGAATAATTCGTGTGGAAGTATATGAAAACAATGCTCCTATTTCTGTTCGCAATTTAGTTAGATACAATGTTAAACCTTATAAACAATAAATTAAGATGAAAAAATATTTATTCTTTGTGCTAACAATGACAGTCATTTCAGCAACTGTCTTAAAAGCACAAGAACAAACATTTATTCAAGCATTTGACAGCGTGTTTATGAACGTGAGTAAAACAGATGCTACCACAAAGCTTCAAACACTTTATAAGGCAAGTGTTGGAGGAATGCTCCCTTCATTTATGGCTATGGGCGCCTCTTTTAAAACCTTTTTTTCTGAGCATATTGCTTTTCAAACAGAGCTTTTGTATAAGGTAACTCTCGTAGGTAGTATTGATAAAAAAAGGATATCCTTTGGTGGTGTTTATCCTGCTATTGAATTTAATACAAATGTTATGTATCAAAAAAAAATAAAGAATAATAAAAAATTTGAGCTATTTTGGTTTATTGGAGGTGGAGTAAGTTTAGGCTGCGACCTTTTTGGACCAAATGGAAAATTTGGCACAAACATGATCATAGGTTTAGAGTATATATTTCTAAATAAACCATTAGCGTTTCAGATTGATGTCCGTCCGGGTTATGGAATGTTGTTTAATTCCGATAAGAGACTGAATAATGGTTTTTATCCTAATATAAATCCGTGGTCACATTTCGATTGGTTAATAGGATTTACTCTTAGATATACATTTAAGAATAAATAATTTATTCGATACCACAACATTTTAGAATAAACGAAAAGTTAAATAACCAAATAAGTTACAGAATTATGAAAAAATCAATTTTTTTATCAGTATTAATTATAAGTTTTATAGCTACTTATGCTCAAAGTTACTCTAATGAAGAAAAAGGGCAAGAAGAATACCAAATTAAAAAAGTTTCTTATCATTTTACATTTGATGTTGCTCCATTATTCTTGGGTGTACAGATAGATTTGAATGACAAAGAATACTATCTTGATATTTTTAGATTTGGATGTTATCAGTCTCACCATTTGTTATTAAATGAAAAAATAGCCGTTGGATTAGGTTTTGGTGTAGAGTTAGGAGTATTAAACAGTGATATTGATTTTCCCATTTTCGTAAATTTTCGTTATTATTTTAGAAATCCTAACCCACAAAAAAAACTTATCCAACCATTCGGCAATTTCGGATTTGGAACTACTCTTAACAATGTAATAGAGCAGTCGGGTAACTCTATCATTTTTGAGGCTCCAGGAATATTCGTGAATATTTCAGGAGGAATAAAAGTTCGTCGTTTTCAGTTTCATGCAGGCTTTCATCTTCGAACAGAAAAGAACTTAAATCATAAATCACAATTGTGGAGTCCATTAAGAAAGGGAATTGTGATTGACTTTGCTGCAAGAGTTGGTTTTTGTCTGTGAAATAAAACACATACTATGCTATATTAGTAATAATTCAAAATAAAAAGCAAATCAATACTATATTATCTAATATTCAGAATATCAATTTTAAAGACATAATTATCATGAGAAAAATTATCATTTTATCCTTATTTATCATCAGTTTTTTTACTGTTTACGCACAAAACACTTTTACCGAAGCATTCGACAATATTTTTCAAAATATTAGTCGTGTAGATGCAAGCACTGGAATATTATACGAAAGAGTAATCCCTTTTGCCCGATTGCAGAATTACAATTCAAATATAATGTCTGTGGATACTAGTAACAGTGAGCACTTCATACAAGCCTATTTTGAGCTGTACAACGCTGTTTTCCAGCCATCCGCAAAGCTTCCTTTTGAAAGCGATAGTTTGCAATCACTTAGTAAAAAAAATAGTAGCATAGTTGATATTGGCATTTTGCACTATAAATTTAACGCCATAGACAGTGCGGTTGCTTATCAAAAACTATATTTTGATGCTGATAGTGTATTGCATGAAAACAGTGCTATTACGGCATCGTTATATGTAGAAAGAACCGCTTTTGTAGCAGCTCCTTTAAATAAAAGAGTTGATGTTGGAACAACGACTTTTCGTTTCAACAATCTTTTTAGATTTGATAATACGGGAAATCCTATTGTAGAGTTATTCGTTGATTTTGACGATGGCTTTGGCATACGACAAATAACTGATTCGTTAATAATTATTAGTTATATGTCATATGGTACAAAAAACCTGCGTTTTGAAGCATTGTTACAAAATGGGGATACTTTAATAGCATATTCCACAATTAATTGCTGGTCTCCTGATAGAGCAAATCCAAAAAATAAAAGTGGACATCCATATATTCAGAAGTTTGAAGGAAGTAATGCAATTAAATCAAAAATCATCCTTTCAAATCTTTATGAGAGTGGTAATCTTAATTTTGTGGAAGCAAAAGGAGAAATGTGGATTTACTACTCACAATCAGGCAATCAATTACGCAGGCCTATACTAATTGTAGATGGATTTGATCCGGAAAATGACCGTCAATTCGAATGGCATAAAAATGAAGATAAAGACTCTGATGCTCTATCGATTTGGGGATTACTTTGGTATAAAGATGGCAATGTAGATAAACATGTTGGAAAGCAATTGCTTGATAGAGGATATGATTTGGTAATTTTGGATCTTCCCGATGGTGGCACCTATATTGAGCGTAATGCTATGGTTTGTATTGAAGTGATTAATAGAATAAACCAAATGTTAGTTACAAGTGGTAGCCAAGAAGAGATTATAGTAGTAGGTCCCAGTATGGGTGGGCAAATTACACGCTATGCTTTAGCATACATGGAAAAAAATCCGGGACCACATACTAATAACGGAAAACATAATTGCAGATTATGGATTTCTTTCGATTCACCACATCAAGGGGCTAATATATCTTTAGGAGCTCAAGCGTTTATACACCATTTTAAGGCAATACAATCAAGTGCAAAAGCTGTGTGGGATAATACATTAAATTGTATTGCAGCGCAACAAATGCTGATACATCACAAAAATTCGGCGGCAAAGTCAAAATATAATACATACTATAATGCACTTCGTAACCTTGGCTATCCTGCAAATTTACGAAAAATATCTGTTGCAAATGGTAGTCTTAGTAATGCTGCTAATGGAGTTGCTAGTGCAACTGTTTTTGAAATGATATTTCCATGGGGAATTATCAATATTGATTCAAAAATACGTATGTATCCTTCAAAAGGGCAAAAAACGAACGTTTTTAGTGTACTCTATAGAACTTTTTTTATCCCTGTTTATTGGGAGAATGAAACTGTAAACGCCCCTAATGACGCTCCTTGCAGTATTGATGCTGCGCCTGGTGGATATTACAATACATTTAATATAATAAATAAAGATGCTGCTTCATGGGCAAACATGACTGTTTTATATAATGCTCAACATTGCTTTATGCCCATCCCCAGTGTATTGGATATTAGTGATAATTCTGACTATTGTACCAATTTTTCCAATACAGATTTAGTTGCTACTGGCAGAACCCCTTTTCAATCTTATTGGGGCAGTGCAAGTGCCAATATGGATCATGTTGAATTTAATCAATCTTTGGTAAATTGGCTCTTCGATGAAATCGAAACCTACATCCAACCCGGCAAACGCACCTTGTCTTTCTGTGATACGGCACATTATACCATTCATTTTCCTGCCGGAAAAACCTCGCCGGTTACATGGCACACTACCAACCTTGAAATCATTTCAAATCAAGGCTCTAAAATTATCGTAAGACCTGCAGGTACGGGAGAAGGCTGGGTAAGCGCCACACTTACAGGAAATAATATCCTTACCCATAACAAAACCCTTAAAGGATTTACCGTTAATATTACTTATGATGAAGCTGTAACCAACGCTCCTGTTCTAATAATGAATAATCAAACATGGAATACGCCTTACATAGTAAATGGTTATAATATGACCATAACCAATGGTGCAACACTAACTGTAAAATCAAATATTTACATGGCTCAAGGAGCAAAAATCACTATAAACCCCGGCGCTAAACTCATCATAGATGGTGGCACGTTCACAAATGCCTGCACGGGAGGTATGTGGGAAGGCATTGTTGCATCAGGCGGTTCCATAGAAATAAAAAACAAAGGCAAAATTGAAAATGCCATATGCGGCATCAATGTTACTAATGGCGGAACGGTAGTAACTAATACCGGCGCCCAATTTGTAAACAATACTACTCATGTCAATTTTGGAACCCAAGGTTTGGGCACATTTACGCAAACAAACTTTACTTCGGGTAGCAATTGCAACCCAACAAACTCTAATGCACAACTTAAAAAGAACAGCAGTGGCGAAATATTGGTAATAGGATGTTTTGCAAACCCGATTTCATGCAATATAGACAATGGAATGATTGTCATAAACAGGGCTACAACATGGTCAGGTAATATTCAATTATTATCTGTTCCTGTTGTCATACAAGCAGAAGGCGCTTTAACAATTACCGGTACTATAAATAATGATGCGAATACTGCAATTACAGTTCACCCCGCCGGCAAAATCCTTGTGGATGGCGGCACGTTTAAAAATACTACAGGTCAAATGTGGCAAGGTATTACTGTGCTGGGCGATCCCGAAAAACCATTAAATCAAAATGATCAAGGTTATATAGAAGTGAAAAACGGAGGTAGAATTGAAAATGCTGTTTGTGGTATCACTGTTAAAGGTGGCGGTATGGTAAATGCTTTCAGCGCCTATTTTACAAATAATACTCTTGGCGTTAAATTTGAGCCGTTAGCTTCCGGACAAAGCGGTCAATCAGGCTCATTTATATCCTCACGTTTTGAAACGGATCACAATTATTTTGGCAATACACCTGAAGCACATCTTAAAATGGATAGTAGTGGCAATGTCTCGTTATCCGGATGTGTTTTTTCAAGTTTAGTTCTCAATAAAATTGTAGTATCCAACACATCTACAACCTGGTCAGGTAACAATTATTTAGCATATACTCCTGTTAGTTTACAGTCGGGAGCTACTTTGTACATTCTAAATGATATATACAGCAGTGAGTATACTGATATTACAGTTTCTTCCAGTTGCAAGCTTATTGTGAATGGTCTGCCGTATGGCAGTACACTTAAAAATGCTCATGCAAACAAAATGTGGGCAGGCATTACGATATTGGATGGTGGTTACATGGAACTGAAAAATGCCAAAATTGAAAACGCTGTATGTGGCATTACTGTTAATGAAGGTGGTATGGTAGAGGTTATTGATGCCCATTTTATAAACAATATCCTTGGCGTTAGATTTAAACCATTAACTTATCAAAACATTCGCCGCTCAGGCACGTTTACCCGAACAAGTTTCATATTAGACAATAACTACCTTAGTAACCCTGCAAATTTTGAAGGGCACCTCAAAATGGAAAACTGCGGCGAAGTATGGATAACCGAATGCACCTTCTCAACCCTCACTTCAGCAAACGCAAACAATGGAATTATTGCATCCAATGCTTCTAAATGGACAGGCAATAATCAGTTATTATCCGTTCCCGTTGACCTGCAGTCAAGAGCTACTTTAACCAATACAGATACTATAAGTAGTGATATGAATACCACCATTACGGTTTCTCCAGGCGCCAAAATCGTTATTGATGGCGGTATATTTAAAAATGTTACCGGACGACTCTGGCAAGGCATCACCGTATTAGGCAACCCCAGGCAGTCCATGATGGATGGGGCGCAAGGTGTTATTGAATTGAAAAACGGCGGCAAAATTGAAAACGCCAAATGCGGCATCACCGTGAAAGGTGGCGGTATGGTATATGCCACGGAAGCACATTTTATTAACAACACGGTGGGTGTGTTTTTCGAAGCTTTATCTAACGGGC
>Ga0209737_10000260_pt1 | contig 47183 bp, 35 predicted proteins | sample TergutCu122P3_FD_187284 | JGI IMG/M metagenome (GOLD analysis project Ga0209737, IMG submission 187284) | Cubitermes ugandensis P3 segment gut microbial communities from Kakamega Forest, Kenya - Cu122 P3 (SPAdes) (version 2) | ecosystem: Host-associated > Arthropoda: Insects > Digestive system...
ATTGCACCACAAAAGTATAAGTTATCAGAATAGATAACGGGGGAACTGAACAATTCCCCCAATTTTTATCAGTCTGTGTGTAATTTTATAAATTTCATGTTTATTTGTAGTAGATGATATAAAAATATCGAATGGAATAAATAATGGCCTGAATACGATGCAATATCAATATAACGCTCCTGTGTTTAGTTTGCCGAGAAAAATATTCTTAGGGTTTGAAAAGTTTGCTTGTATAAATAATCAAGAAAATAAGAAAAGTATTTATGAATTTCAGATTGATGATTCAAAAAAAATACTGCTTCCTGAGAGACAAATAAATTATTACGACAAACAAAAAATAAGCGAAAGGATATATTCTTACACAATAAAAAACCTATCTTACAATCGCTTTACATTCATTCACGATACAATAAAAGACTATGATATACTTGCTGATGCCTCTATCGTAACCTGTAATGAATTAAATAATAATGGCCGGTTAATAAAAAGTTTTACCCGAACCTATAACGGACTTGCTCCAAATGCCAATAATTGGACGCATCAGAAAACAACGACTTATTCTTATAATACAATAACTCTCAATGGGTATCAGAAAAAAACAGTTCCCACTCAGATTCTTACTACACAACAATTTGGAAGTACTGGTATAATAATTGCTGATACCCTTACATACAATTATTCCGGAGCGGGGCGCTTAAGCTGGCAGCGACAAGGGAACATTGACGGCTCCATTACTATCACTTACGGTAATTATACCACAACCGGTTTGTACCGAGAAAAAACCGTTTCGGCAACAGGATTATCCCGAAAAGAATACTACGAATATGATAATAACACTCATCGTTTTGTTACCAAAATAAAAAACCATTTACTTTACGAAGCTACAATGACCTATGATGCCAAAACAGGCAACAAACTTTCGGAAACCGATATAAATGGATTAACTATTACCTATAAGTATGATAACTTTGGACGGCTTACGCAGATTAACCATCCCGGCGGTACACAAACGAACATTTCGACAGGCTGGTTTTCAGATTCTCATCTGCCTAATGCCCGCTACACTGTTACTACCACCTCAACAGGAAAGCCAATATTAAAAGTTTATTATGATATTTTAGGACGGGAAATATGTCGGTTGGATGATGGCAACTATTTTGAAACTCGCTATAATATCAAGGGGCAAGTAGTGCAAACTTCCTATCCATTTGGCGCCTTTAATGCACCGGATATCGTTTGGCATTATTATACTTACGATAATTTTGGAAGAATAAGCACTGAAACTGCGCCTTATGTTAACTTGTCTTACAATTATCCCAATAATAGTAGAAGAGTAACTATTACTGATCATTTACGCGGTGATATTTCTTCCTATAAAGATTATGATGCCTTAGGAAGAGTCATCCAGGCGAAAGATGAAGGAGGTACCATTAACTATGCTTATTCAATGATCACCTCAAACGGTAAACCACGGCAACAAATCTCTCTTTCAACTAATGGAGCTACAACTACCATCTTGTCCGATTTGTGGGGCAATCGCCTACAAATTACAGAACCCAATGCCGGAACCATTACTTCCGAATACAACAAATTTAATGAATTGGTAAAACAAACAGATGCAAATAATAATATCACTACTTATCAATACGACGTATTAGGGCGGGTAATGCAAAAACATATTACTGGTTCCGCTGCAAGCCCGAGAACCACGGAATATATATACGATGACCTTTCTTCCATAGGAAGAATTCATCAAATTATTGTAAACAACGTAGTAGAAGAAACTTTTATTTACGATCATCTAAGTCGCTTGCATGAATTCAAGAAAGTGATTGACAACACGCCATATACATTCTATTACGATTATACCCCGAACGGTCAATTAGAAAAGCTTACTTACCCTGATAATTTTGCTGTAACCTATAGTTATAATGCTACCGGCAAATTAAGCGAAATTCGGAATTTTAGCGATAATAGTCTCATCTACAAAGTAAGTTCACGAGATAATAAATACAATGTACCCATCCGTTGCGAATATGGCAACGGCGTAGTAACCGACTATGCTTATAATGCTTACGGTTTGTTAACCCGTATTCAAACCGGCAATAAGATAACCAGTACTCCCGTTGGCAATGATGATAGAAGCCCTTTTATTAGCGAGCCGGCATATACAGTGGACAGCGCCATCTTAAACTATCGTTATATTTACAATAACAAAGGTTTAATGATTTCTCGCTCCGAAAGTGTAATAAACCGATTGGAAACATATGGATACGACAATTTAGACAGGCTTACCGAAGTAAAATCCGGAGCTGTAGGACCGGGAACAATGCAAACACAAGCATTTTACTACAACAATAATGGAAACATCAGCAGCTCTAATGTGGGAATCTATACTTACGGAAGCAAGCCTCATGCCGTAACCCGAATAGAGCCAACAATCAACCACAATATCATTTCTAATAATCAATGTGATGTAACCTATAACTTCTTTAACCAGCCCACCTTAATTACAGAAGGTACGCACGAGATTTTGCTTTCCTACGGTTCCAACCAACAGCGCAATAAGATGGTAAAAAAGATAGGAAATCAAGAACGGAATACGCGTTATTACATTAACAAGTTTTACGAAAAAGAGAATGATATTGTAACCGGTCTCCGGCATTTTTATTACATTTATGGCGACAATGGTATAGTGGCATTACATATTGTTAATGAAACCGCCGCTACCGATAGTATGTACTACGTTCACACCGATCATTTGGGCAGCTATTGCGCCATTACCAATGCCAAAAAGCAAACAGTGCAGCGCAACTACTTTGACCCATGGGGTAACTTTCAATTAATACATATTACCATTGGCTCACCTGGCGGAATACAAATGCAGGTTCCTATAAACTTTGCCTTAACCGATCGCGGTTTTACCGGTCATGAGCACTACCCCGAACTGAAGATTATTAACATGAACGGGCGACTCTACGATCCCGTAATTGGCAGGTTCTTTTCACCGGATAAGTATGTAGCGAATAGTAGCTTTACGCAAGATTTTAATCGTTATACTTATGCCAGAAATAACCCATTACATTATACAGATCCAAGCGGCGAAATTATTGTACCTATCTTGCTTGGCATATTTATTGGTGCAATGATTAACGTTGTAGCTAATATAAACAATATAGATGGTATAGGACAAGGGTTCCTTTATGCGCTGACAGGGGGATTAGCAGGAGGATTAGCAGGTTGGGCCGGACCTGCTGTAGCTAGTGCTTTAAGTGTAACAGGGTTCCTGGGAGGAATGGCTGCAGGGGCTACCGCCGGCGCTGCAGCCGGTTTTATAACCGGTGCCGGAAATACCTGGATACAAGGGGGCAGTTTTGGGCAGGGACTTTTTGCAGGATTAAAATCCGGTGTAATTGGTAGCGTAATTGGAGGTGTTACAGGTGGGCTTATAGGAGGCATGGAGGCATGGAGTAATGGGGCAAGTTTTTGGGATGGATCATTTACGCATTATGATGTAGCTGGAACATCAAATATATCATATGAGCAAGCTTTAGAAATTGCAAAGAGCTATAATAGTAGTACTACTGCTGAGCAAAACGATGCTATCCTAAATACTCTAATGCAGCAGGAATTTGGCTTAGAGTCTGGGGGTTTAGCAAATTTTTCTACTAAGCCTGGCAATGGAATTGGTGTTGACGGAGACCTAAAATTCATTTTCTCGGAAAAAGGTAAAGTTTTTGCTGCAAATGGCTATGTTAGTGGTGTTTATGGGAAATCTCCTTATGAAATGGGCATATCTGCATCACTATTTAATAATATTACCGCTTTCCGTGCTACTGCGGGACATGAAATCATTCATGCGCTCCATTATACTTCTTTTGCTGCTCTTGGTCATTTTAACAATAGTACATTTAGCGCATTTTCAGAGGCAGCAGCGTCTAATTATTCATATAACGTATATATGAGTGCAGGTATGTATAACAATGCAGCTATTTATTTTAAACGCGGAATTGCTTTTCCTGATTCATTTCGCACACTACTACATTTCTTTTATTAACTTTATTAAAATATAAAATCATGAAAAAATTTCTTATACTGTGGTTTCTTATCTGTATGGCTTCATATTCTTATGCCCAGCTTAATAGATCGTATATAATAGCTCCTCGTCCTTTAGAATACACACTTAAATTTTTTTTTGGTAAAGATGGATACTATGCAATGAGTTTGGGAGATATGACGAGTTGGAGTGCCAGAGTGAATTGTTATTTTTCTATTGGTAACTATGAAATAAAAAATGATTCCATTATACTTACCGATTCTTATACCCATCACCAAATGCTAATGCAATTGGATAGTCCCTATCTAAAACCTATAATTACTTATCCTTTTATGAAAGACATAACGTTTAAAGACGGTTTCCCTGTATCAGAATATTGGCAAGTCAATATTGATAAAGAAATAACTATTGAAAAAAAAATAAGTGATTTTGATAAAACGAACGTTCAATATAATCATTTAGAAGAAGGAATTTATAAGTATGGGGTTTTTGGTGGATTAAGATTTGAGTTACAATTGAATAGTGATAAAACATATGAATTCAACTTCAAAGAAGAGGAAATAGTATATCCGTTAAATCGCGAAATAACATGGTATTTAATCTTTTCTACAGGAACATGGGAGCGTAAAGGAAACATCTTAACTCTTTGGGATGCGAATTTTCAACATCAATTTTACGGTTTAATACGGGAAGATGGGATTGAATTATTATTTTTCCGGTGGGACGATGTGGTCTTTGCAAAGAAGTTATATTAAATAACGGCAGTTTTAACACTAATAAGGTTATGGTATGTTTTTGGGGAGAGGTAACAAAATAATTTCAAAATAAAACATTTAAAAATATGAACACAACACACAGTTTAATTGCAATTTTAATTTTTGCATCATTTTTCACGGCTTGTAATCTAACTCAAAACATCACTTATCCGGTAAATGAGATCACGCCATCGAAAGCTGTAGAAACGATTCCTATAAACGTGAATGTTAAAACTCTGGCAGATCATAGAACCCATATTGAGGAGAATATGGTATTATTTACAAGTCCTCGCGAAACAACAGTGGGTCTAAAGAGATTTTGTATAAATTCTGAAAAGCATTATAATAAAGACGCAGTAGTAGATCAAATTACACAACTTTTAGTTAAGCATATTAATAAAGCGCAATTATTTGCAAATGCAAGTTACAACACCTACTTTGGTAGCGATTATTATTTAACAGGAACTTTAACAAATTTTTATGGCGAACAAGAGGTTTCTACAGATGCGGTTATAGGATCTATGTTTGGATTAGTAGGCGCTTTAGCAACGGCAGATCTTACAACACCCGGAATAATAATTATTGAAATATCTGACTTAAAATTATTTAGAAAAGACGACGATACACTAATTAAAGATTTTGGTAGTTTTTACAAAGAATATAAAAGTCATTTTAAGGTAGATGCCTATTGTTGGTGTATTTACCAGAACATGAATCAAAAATTAAAAGACTTTAATGCAGAATTAATTGAAATGATTAGAGCCGAACTATTGAATGTTAACCTATAATCCGGTTTGGCGGCGGTCAAAACCGCCATCGAACCGGGAGAAGCTTAAAAGAATAGAAAGATAAAAAAATAACACACTAAAAATGAATACAAAACAATATTTAACAACAATTTTAATCTTCATAACATTCTTTTCACTTCAGTTTTTTGCAAAAGCTCCGTTCAGCTGAGGTTGCAATGCTATTGTTCGGCGGCGGTTCCAACCGCCGTCGTGCTATCGGAACAGGTTCTACCTGTTTAACAAAAAAAATAGAACAACAATACGTCAACTCATATATGATAAATACTAAAGCCCGTCGTTATAATAACGCGGTAGCGGTGGTCGAAATCACCACTTTATTCGTCTAAAAACAAAAAATGTCAACCGGATATAAAATTGGATAACCGTTGTTTAAAAATAGGGCAGATAGAACCTACCGAAATAATGCGACGGCGGTCGGAACCGCCGCCGAACGGGGGAATTGAACTATTGTTTTTCCGATGGGATGATGTTATTTTTGAGAGGAAATTATATTAATCCTGAATTTGATAACCTTAACGGCTTGCGATAGTGAGCCGTTTTCTTGTTTTCCGCACTTTCTCCCCATCCTAAAAAACTAACAAAACCTTACAAACCTCTTTTTGCTCTTCATTATAAAGTGTAGCATTGAAATTCCGGAGGGGTGCTTCTTGCACCGCAATACAATACTTATCTCCCGGTTTCAACTGGTTGGTATAGTTGATAACTACTTCTTTTATTTCATGTTGATTATAGAAATCGTATGAAAATTGATCAATGGCCCAGCGCACATAGCTCGCATTGTTCACATGCTGGTTCATATCCAAATCCGATAAAACTGCGGTATGAAAAGCAGGAGTTGTAGGAAAATCTAAGCGAGGTACTCGTGGTACACGGCCTTCAAACGCCATTCTGTCTTTCGGATAATCTAAATTGGTATTCAATTTTTCTAAACGGACGATTTTATTGGCATGATAATCTACCAGCATCCATTCGGAAATGGCGCAACAAAGCAGCTCGCCTGTTTCACTAAATACCTCATAATCCCTGAGAAACATAATGGATTCACGTTCTTTAGCCCACGTATCAATGCGAATTTTATCGTTCCATTTCGGCAGTTTATGAATTTTTAGGTGCAATTTCGCCAATGCCCAAAACAAACCCTCATCATGCAATTCTTGCCATCCTTTTTTTAAATAGCTCACATGCGACCATGCAGTTTCATGCATCATACTTAATAATTTAGAAATGGTAATATGACAATTGTGATCTACATCATAACCACAAATGTGAAATTCACGAGAGAAAACATTATTTATATACATGGTTTTAAATTTGTGCGCAAAAATAAAAAGAGTTATGAATATTATGGCAATTTATCCGTTATTTGCATAATCAATTCAATAGTAAATGAAGGGGATCATTACAAAATCAACGGGATTATGGTACGATGTACGTACTGAAACAGGCGAGGTCGTTCCGTGCAGGTTGCGCGGTAAATTTAGAATTGATGGAAGCAAAAATACCAATCCTGCAGTGGTAGGCGATCATGTTGTATTTGATTTAGAGAAAGATAATACAGGATACATCACACAAATCGAAAAACGGAAAAACTACATTGATAGAAAGTCAACAAAACTTTCAAAGATCAATCATTTAATTGCCGCCAATATTGATCAGGCATTTTTGGTAGTCACTTTAAAAGAGCCACGTACTTCTTTGGGGTTTATTGATAGATTTTTGGTGGCTTGCGAAGGTTTTCGCATTCCGGTTTGTATCGTTTTTAACAAGATGGATATTTATTCTCCGAAAGAGGTAAAAAAAATAGATGAACTTACTCAACTCTATAAATCTATTGGGTATGACGTCATTCAAACTTCCGTGCTAAAAAAAGAAGGAATAAACCTCGTTGAGCAGATGATGAAAAAGAAAGTATCTCTTTTTAGCGGGCACTCCGGTGTGGGTAAATCAGCCATTATTAACGCTATTGATCCTGAATTAAACCTGAAAGTGGGAGAAATTTCGCAATTTCACAGCAAAGGGAAACATACCACCACTTTTGCACAAATGTTTCCGCTTTCCCAAGGCGGATTCATTATTGACACTCCGGGAATTAAAGAATTTGGGCTTATTCAATATTCTAAAGAGGAAATAAGAGATTATTTTCCGGAAATTCGCGCCTATAATAACCAGTGCCGTTTTAATGATTGCCGGCATGTAAATGAGCCTGACTGTGCAATAAAAAAAGCAGTAGAGGAAGGCAAAATACCTTCCTCCCGTTATCTGAACTACCTCGCTATATTGGAAGCAGATGATATGAAGTTAGCTGATTGGCAATTATTGTAATACTTCTCCCGCACAATTTAGTATAAACTGTGAATTTGCGGGGTCATTAGTAGCAATTTCAATCGTAGCATTTTGTTTTCCTCTTCTGTTTCTTGAATTCAATGTAACCGTCAAAGTAGCAAAATCTCCTTTTGGTATTTCATTTTTATCGGCAACAATAGAGAAAATTGAATTAGATGATTTTAATTGTCTAATAAGCAATGGATTTTTACCATTGTTATGAAGTTTTACCTGTAGAGTCGGATTTTTATTTTTTTCTACTTTCCCAAAATTTAAAATCGTTGAATCTAAACTGGCTTTAGGTGCATCATTCAATTGTTTAGGTGTTAATTTTGAAAAATCTTCTTTAATCACAGCATCAACGAAAAGTGTTATTTTAGGTTCAACAGGATCTTGTGTCTGGATCGTAAGTATATCTTTATAAGCGCCTATTTCTCCTCTTTTAGCTGCATCATATTTGAAAGTGATTTCCACCTCTTCTCCCGGATTTAAGGTTTTATTTTCCGTAGTAATATAATTAGGCAGGTTAACGGGTTCAAATGTAGATTCTTTTTCTGAAAAATTCATCACTTGAATTGCAAATATCTTACTTTCAGTATTTAGCAAATCGAGTTTTACGTTATTATCTTTTATTCTAATCTCTCCCGTACCATTTTTATAGCCTGCTGTTTCATACTTTGATGGCGGTCTTTTTTCTACTGTTCCTTTAATGAAAATACTATATGGAGTACCCCCTGCACCCTCATTAAATTTAGGTTCATTCGTAGTTACTTTAATACTTTTGTTAAAAGCACCGGGACGGTTGTGAGGATCGTAAGCAGCCGTGATAGATCCTTTTTGTCCGGGCGCAATAGGCGTTTTTGTATAATCGGTAGCCGTACAGCCGCATCCCGGTTTTACACTGGTGAGCAAAAGATCTTGATCTCCCGTATTGGTAAATTCAAATTTTCTGGTAGCTTTCCCATCCGCTTCTCTAATTGTGCCAAAATCAATAGTAGTGTTGTCAAATTTGATGACAGGTTGCGCAAAAAGAGTTAAAGCGCTTAAAAACATTACAAAACAAAATAGTTGCTTTTTCATAATTAATGTAATTAACGTGATTTTTATTTTTACAATTTTAAATTAACGGATAAGAGACTGCAAAATTATATGAAAGTTTATGTCTGGACCGTGATTTTAATAAGATTTGCAAGATTAACATGATTTTTATCTAAATTTAATCCTGATAATCTTGCAAATCTTATTAAAATCATGGTCCAAAAAAAAATATTCCACTGTAAATTAACATATTAAAATAAAATCACATTTTTTCTATAAAAAAACGCCGATGTATTAAAAAAAATACTTTCTTCGCAGTGTATTAATACGCTAATACACTTGAATTATTAAACCAAAATTTATACCTATGAAAAAGAACATTTTATTATTTTTTGCAGCTACATTATTGAGCATGGCAAGCGTTTTTGCACAGTATAACATTACCCTGTCGGCAAATCCACCGGAAGGCGGCAGCGTTTTCGGTGCCGCCTTTGATATTTCTGAAGGAACAATTTGGATGGTAAGCGCAACTCCCACTGACGTATATACGTTTATCAATTGGACGGAAAACGGCGTAGAAGTTTCAGTGGAGCCTCAATATGAGTTTACCGTAACCGGAGACCGTCATTTGGTTGCCAACTTTATCCCTAGTTATTACAACATTATCCTATCGAGCAACCCAGTAATGGGAGGCACAGTCACCGGCGAAGGCGTTTATCAATATGGAATGGAGGTAGTTGTTACGGCAACTCCCCACACCTACTTCGAATTTTTATATTGGACAAACGAAAACGGTGAATTAGTTACTGTTGATCATACATATGCCTTTACAGTAACCGGAGACCGTCATTTGGTTGCCCACTTTGGTATCTCAACATCCTTCGAGGTTAATGTTTCGGCAAATTCACCAGAAGGAGGAACAGTAACAGGGGGCGGTTTTTACCCCTACGGAACAGAAGTTACTATTTGTGCATCTCCCAAATTGTGCTACGAATTTGTATATTGGTCAGCAGATGGAGTTGTGCTTTCTACTGACGCATGTTTTACGTTCGTAGTTACTCAATCTCATAATTTGGTTGCAAACTTTGTGTTTGTAGGCTCTGCTCTTATCACTTCCGATAAAACGGAAATTTTAGCGGGAGAAACGGTAGTATTAACCGCAAATGTGAGTGGAGGCATCCCCGGTACGCTTTACCAATGGTATGCAAGCGGTGAGCCTATTCCCGACGCAAATGAACTTGTTTGCCACGTAAATCCAGAAGAAACAACGATTTACACATTCACTGCTACTACTTCAGGATGTGTAGCCGAATCAAACGAAATAATTATCACCGTTATATCAAAATCTCCGGTAGAAATTATTGGACCAAATTTTCTTTGTGGAGAAAATACTATTACTTTACAAGCTGTTACTGATCCCGAGCTCGCCAATACAGCCTATATTTGGTACATGAATGGTATGGTGATTTCGGCTACTACTGCTCCGGAGCTCACTATATATTTAGAAGCAAGTCCAAATCCGTATTGTTTTACGGTTAATGTAATCAGTGAATTCGGTTCCGGTGTTATGTCTCCTATGCATTGTGTTTATGTAGAAGAATACTCGATGATCGCTATCTCTTCTGATAAAACGATAGTTACTGCGGGTGAAACCGTTGAGTTGGCGGCAAGCATTTCCGGCTTGTTTAACAGAATTTATAAATGGTTTGCAGATGGCATAATTATTCCGGGCGCTCAGACACCGACAATCTATGTAACTCCATCTGTTACTACTACTTACACATTCACTGCTACCTCATTACATTCTGAAGATTGCATATCCGAATCAAATGAAATAGTCATAACTGTAAATGCAGGGGTAATCTCTGTTTTAGATTTTAACGAAAGTAATGATAATATCATCTTTTATCCGAATCCATCCACCGGTCAATTTATAATAACAAGCGAAAAAATAATTGAAAGCATTGAATTGTATGATGTGGTGGGCAAAAAAGTGTTTGTGGATACTCCAAAAGCAAAAACAATCCAAATAAACACCAGTTTACACAATGGTTTGTATATGTATCGCGCTGTATTACAAGACAATTCTATTAGTTCAGGAAAAATCATAATACAATAATTCTGCTCAATCAATACTAAGGCTAATGTGAATATGAAAGATGTTGCTAATGATCTGCTTTTTAGCAGCATCTTTCATTATGAACTTATAAACAAAATTCTATGATCCAATTAACAAATATTGATTTCGGGTATTCAAAAAAACATCTGCTTTTTGAGAATTTAACGTTGGAATTGTCCAGCGGACACATTTACGGCTTATTTGGTAAAAATGGCGCCGGAAAAACCTCTCTTCTTAAACTAATTAGCGGATTACGTTTTATAACAAACGGATCTGCTTTAGTTTTAGGTGAGAATCCCGCATTGCGAAAATCGGAAATGTTGCAAGAAATTGCCTTTCTTCCGGAAGAAATATACACACCAGCGCTGAAAGTAAAAGAGTTTGTTAAAGCATACGCCTCGCTTTATCCTCATTTTAACCACGAACAATTTCAAGAATACTTGAATATTTTTGAAACACCTGATCAGGAATTAAGATTGGATAAAATATCGTTTGGACAAAAAAAGAAAGTGATGATTTCGTTTGCATTAGCTTGCAACACCAAAATAATCATCCTAGATGAACCGACCAATGCGTTGGATATACCCTCTAAAGCCATTTTCCGTAAGGTGATGGCTTCCGTTGCCACCGAAGATCGTATTATCATTATTTCCACCCATCAGGTTCGCGATTTGCACAGCTTAATTGACACCATCATCATTCTCGATTCCGGGAAAATTATCTTAAACGAAAGTGAAGAAAACATTACCGAAAAGTTAGTTTTTGAAGTATTGGAAAACCTTGAAAACGACATGCCCATATTATATGAAGAAAATAATGTGCGCGGCAAATTAGTGGTGTACGAAAATATTACTCAAAAAGAAACCAAATTAGATATTGAACTGTTATTCAATGCCGTATTGCTCAATAAAGAGAAAATTCAGCACATTTTTAATTCTAAAAAAGCACAGTCATGAAAAAATATACCAACAAAATTTTAATCACCGGCATTGTGACTTTTTTAGCATTTGCAATCATTTTTTTCTTTGTAAAAACTTCCGAAGTTAAAAATAGAATAAATTCTACCACAAATGAATTAATCATTAATCACTAAAAAAACGCCTATGAGCATCATAAACATCAATAGTTTACTTAGAGCATATTTCATTGCAAATAAAAGAACATTGCTTATTCTTGGCATTATCATATTTGGTATAACTGTATTTTTTTATACGTTACCTTCTGTACCTGAAGATATTAGAAATTCTCCGACTTTCCTTTGGTTTTGGTTAGCAGGTACATTTTTTCAATCTTATTTAAAAAAGAACAATAGTACACACTTTTTTACCTTACCGGCAACAACAGGGGAGAAATTTATTCATGCCGTTGTGGTTGTTTTATTTACCGGAATTGTAATAGAGTTATTATCAATAGCAGGTGCATTTATAGGACATTATTGTATTCATTCGTTTTTTTATTTTGATGAAGCTAACAGAATGAATATATTCGAAATGAATTCATCGAAATTTTTCGATTATTTACTGAATATCGCTATAGCTGTTGCTTTTCTTTTTGGCTCTATTTATTTTAAAAAGAATGCTTTTATTAAGTCATTAGCCATTGGAATAGGTGTATTATTTACTGTTGCTATTTACTTTAGAGCAATGGAACGCGTTGCATACGGGGAAACCCTTGATGGTTCAGTACCAATTGCAGATCTTTTTTTCTTACAAAATTACTATTACATCATTCCTATTATTTTTACTCTATTTTTCCTGCTCCTCACCTATTTACGACTTAGAGAAACGGAGGTTTAAGATGGATTTTAAAGAAACCCAACCTATTTATATGCAAATTACTGATTGGTCGTGTGAGCAAATTTTGCTTGGCAAGTGGCAACCGGAGGACCGTGCGCCCTCAGTACGCGAGTTAGGTGCGTTGTTAGAAGTGAATCCTAATACGGTAGCTCGTTCTTACGATTTTTTGCAAATCAAAGAGATTATTGTGAATAAACGCGGCGTTGGCTTTTTTATAACTGCCAACGCCGTGGATAAAATTCGTGAATTTCGGAAAGAACGTTTTTTTGAAGAAGAACTGCCGGTGGTTTTTAAAACAATGAAACTGCTTAATATCGGGATTGAAGAAATTATTGATCGTTTTTAATCTTATTTTCACGCAAGGTGCAAAGATGCAAAGAGAGAAATCTCATTAAAACTTTGCGTCTTTGCATCTTTGTTAAAAAAAATATTCTTCTGTAAATCAGAAAATTATAGAATAATCATACTTTTTTATTAAAAAAAATACCGAAGTATTAAAAAAAATACTTTCTTCGCGGTGTCATATTACACTATGATACTATGACAAAATAACACTAAACTATTTTAAAACTTTTAATCCATAAACCAAATCTTATGATTCAATTAAAAACCATTGACTTCGGGTATTCCAAAAAGCGTTTGCTTTTCAAAAATCTTTCATTGGAATTGTCCCGCGGGCACATTTACGGCTTACTTGGCAAAAATGGCGCCGGCAAAACCACCCTCCTCAAACTGATTAGCGGATTGCGTTTTATAACAAACGGATCTGCTTTAGTATTAAATGAAAATCCGGCATTGCGCAAACCGGAAGTATTACAAGAAATTGCCTTTCTTCCGGAAGAATTATACACACCGGCATTGAAAATAAAAGAATTTATAAAAGCTTACGCTCCTTTTTATCCTAATTTTAATCATATACAGTTTCAAGAATATTTGAATATTTTTGAGATTGAGCATCAAGATTATAAAATTGACAAAATGTCATTCGGGCAAAAAAAGAAAGTGATGATTGCGTTTGTACTGGCATGCAACACCAAAATTTTAATTATGGACGAACCGACCAACGCATTAGATATTCCTTCTAAAGCGATTTTCAGAAAACTGATGGCTCCCATTCCTACCGAAGATCGCGTTGTGATTATCTCTACACACCAAGTACGCGATTTGCACAGCTTAATTGACGCCATCATCATTCTTGATTCCGGTAAAGTGATTTTAAACGAAAGCGCAGAAACCATTACAGAAAAATTAGCTTTTGAAGTGATGGAAGATACTGAAAACGATCCATATATACTATATGAAGAAGATAATATGCGTGGCAAAGCGGTAGTGCGCGAAAACACCGCTCAAAAAGAAACCAAAGTCGATATTGAACTTTTATTCAATGCAGTAATGCTCAATAAAGAGAAAATTCAACACATTTTTAATCCTAAAAAATAAACATTATGAAAAAATATACGAACAAAGTCATTATCATCGCCGTTACTCTTCTTTTAGCAGTAACCACTATTCAATTCTTTATTCAAGCTTACGAAATAAAGAAGCAAATTAAACAATATGAAATTAATAAATAAAAGGAGGTCTATTATGAATATTACACACATAATCAATTTGTTTAGAGCATATTTAATTGAAAATAAAAAAAGATTACTCATCGGTGCATTTATCACATTTGGAATAGTAGTTTTTGGATTTACTGTTACTACAGAGTCTGTAGCATTTCTGTCATTCCCTTATTATGCTCTGTTTTTCTTAACATGTTTCACAATTTTCGGATTTAAAAACAACAGAACGCAGTTTTTTATTCTGCCGTCAACAACAGCCGAAAAATTTATTTATGCCATGGTAACCATAGTCATTATGGGAATCGTATTTTATTTACTTTCCCTTGCAGGCGCTTACATAGGTCATTATCTTATTCGTCCGCTTTTATATTTTGGAACAAGCCATTACATGTTTAATGAAGTAAATATATTGAACGATAGTATATGGTCTTGGAAAAGCTATTTGAGTTTTATTTCTACACTTTCAGTTTTTCTTTTTGGTAGTATCTATTTTAAAACGAATGCTTTTTTTAAAACTTTGGGTGTAGGAATAGGTTTTTTATTTGGCATTGGCTTTTACTTTTTAGCATTACTTTATATTACTTTTGGGAATATGATGTTCTCCGATAATTCTATAAACATTAATCTTACTGATTATCCATTTTTTCAAACTCATTATTATATATTTCCCATTCTAATAATTGTATTTTTCCTTTCATTAACTTATTTACGCTTAAGAGAAACGGAGGTTTAACATGGATTTTAAAGAAACACAACCTATTTATATGCAAATTGCCGATTGGGCGTGTGAGCAGATTTTGCTTTACAAATGGCAATCGGATGACCGTGCGCCTTCGGTACGCGAGTTAAGCGCAAGGTTAGAGGTGAACCTCAATACGGTGGCTCGTTCTTACGAATTTTTAGAAAAAGAAGAGATTCTTGTAAATAAACGTGGCATCGGTTTTTTCGTAGCCCCCAACGCCGCGGAGATGATTCGCGAATTTCGGAAAGAACGGTTTTTTGAAGAGGAGCTTCCGGCGGTTTTTAGAACGATGAAATTGCTTGGAATTGAAATGAATGAAATTGTAAAGCGATTTTAACAAAACAACAAATTAAAATAACATAAGTATAATCAAAAATCAAAACATTATGAAAAAATTACACCAACCCATCAATGCGCCGTCTAATCATGGCCACAAAACATTTCGCCCCTACATTCCAATACTGATAAACCGGTATAAATATCCCGTTTCTCCCTATGTCCTTTCCTCTCTTTAGCGCGAATTTCAATTAAAAACTAATATAATTATTAACCAAAAAATCAAAACATTATGAAAAAAATCAGTATCATCATCATTATTACGATAGGTTTATCGCTATTATTTACCTCTTGCATTGAGCTCACAGGTACAGGGATTAAAGGAGAAGGCGAATTAATTACCAAATCAATAGCCATCTCGGATTTCTCTGAAATTGAGATTGAAACTTTTGTAGAAGTCAATTATTCTCAAGCTCCGAATACGGGAAGTTTGGAATTTACCGTTGATGACAATCTTTGGGAATATTACAATATTTATACGAAAGACCATGTGCTACATATCAAATTAAAAGATGAATACAGGAACAAATTTCGAATGCAACCTACGAAAAGTGTGCTCACAGTTTCTTCAGAAGAGCTTGAGGAAATTTCAATTGCAGGCAGTGCAAATGTTAATTTTTGCACCGAATTTACTTCAAAAAAATTAAGCATAGGAATTGCAGGGAGCGGCAAATTCATCGCAAATCAATATCCGGTAAGCATAGAGAATTGTGAAATAGGTATTGCCGGTTCGGGAAACCTACAACTTAAAGGAAGCATTCAAAAAGCCGAAATTGGTATTGCCGGAAGCGGAAATGTGAGCGCTTTAGAATGTGCAATAGCGCAATTACAAGTTGAAATAGCCGGAAGCGGAAATGTAGAAGCGCAGGTTACGGATAAACTTGAGGTGAGTATTGCAGGAAGCGGCAAGGTGCAGTATAAAGGCAATCCAAGTACCATAGAAACGGATATTGCCGGATCGGGGAAGATTGTTAAACTTTAATTGAAAAAAATATGAAGAATATAGTTTTTACCTTACTATTCACCGCTGTTTGCAGTATGGCGGTGATAGCGCAAAGCGAAACTTCGCTTGAAGAATACTTTTCTCAAGCACAAACACTTGATAATAAAATCAGTGAAAGTTTCAAGCAAAAAGATTATTCAACAGGCGAAAAATTCGTCCTCGAAGCTATTGCTTTATTCAATCAGTTGTCGAAAGAAACTCAAGATGAGTACAAATGGCTTTTGGGAAGTAATTTCTATAATCTCGCTTGCCTTTATTCGCTGCAAGAACAAACAGAAAAAGCAGTTGATGCTTTTGAAAAGGCAGTTGAGTATGGATGGATCAATTATTCGCACACAAAACATGATACGGATTTGGATAATATTCGTAATGAGCAACGTTTCATTGATTTAATGGAGAGCATCCGCGAAAAAGGAGACTATCTTTATATTCTTCGTCAAGCAGGGAAATACCAGCAAGCCGATACAACAGGGTTACCGCGTTTCACTTACCAAACAGCAACAAATTGGAATTTAAAAGAGGTAAGAAATTTCTTCAGGTTAGATTCCATTGCGGGGCAAGGCGATGAGATTTCAAAAATAATTAATCTAATGACCTGGGTGCATGACAATATTCGCCATGATGGAGGTAATTATGCATTATGCGAATTTACGGCTATTGATTTATACAATTACCATAGGTCAACAGGTAAAGGCATCAATTGCAGGCATTTGGCAATCACATTAAACGAAATGTACTTGGCAATGGGGTTCAAATCTCGTTATGTAACATGTATGCCGAAAGATAGTACAGATCAGGATTGTCATGTGATTAACGTCGTATATTCAAACACACTGAATAAATGGTTATGGATGGATCCTTCATTCAATGCCTATTGGAAAGATGAAAACGGTGTTTTATTGAGTATTGAGGAGGTTCGTGAACGCGCTATTGATGACCGTCCACTTATTTTGAACGAAGATGCAAATTGGAACAATGAAAAAGAATACACAAAGGAAATGTATCTCGACGGCTATATGGCTAAAAATCTCTATTGGTTCGACTGTCCCGTTGATAGTAAATTTAATACGGAAAGCCGCTACCGCTGGATGAATCAAGATTACATTAGCCTTTGTCCGGTAGGATTTACGCCTGCCATGAGAAACAGGAGTAAAGTAGTCGTAAATGATCCTGCATATTTTTGGCAAATCCCTGAAAAAGAATAAAAATACAAACAAACGGACAAAAATATCATCAACTCCAACTCATTGCCGTCAGTTTTAACTGATTCACTTCAATTTCTCCTCAATAGACTTAAACCCTTTCCCTAAAATTTCGTGTGCATCTTGAATGGAGATAAAAGCGGCAGGATCAATATTAAAAATAAATTGCACTAAATCAGGAATTTCTCTTCTGTTAACCACAGTAAAGAGAATTTCCTTTTTTTCTTGGGTATACATTCCTTTTCCATCGAAAATAGTGCCGCCGCGTTTTAAGTCGTAAATAATAGCTTTCCGAATCTCTTCGCTTTTTTCTGAAATAATAAAAACGGTTTTATCATCGGAAAAACCATTTAAAATCACATCAATTACTCTGCCCATTATAAAAATGGTAAGCCATGAATATAATGGAATTTTCCAGTCTTGAAAAACGAGAAATCCAAATATTACGATGGTGGAGTCCACCATCATTAATTGTGTTCCCAGCGGAATTTTAGTATATTTCGATAAAATAGAAGCGATGACGTCACTTCCGCCGCTGGAGGCTCGTGCTTTAAAAATAAGCCCAACACCCACGCCCATAACTACGCCACCAAAAATACTGGCCAACAATACTTCATCGTGCAAGTTTAGCGGATCACTTCCTATAAAATAGATCAATCCATCAGTAAAAACGGCGGTTAAAATAAAGCATACAAACGTTTTTACGCCAAAGCGCGGGCCTAAAATTTTAAGCCCAATTAAAGTAAGCGGTAAGTTAAAACAGAGCGCCGCCATTCCGACAGGAAATCCTAATTTGTAGTGCAATATAATAGAAATGCCATATATTCCGCCCGGAATAATCTTATAGGGCGTCATAAAAAATGCGTAACCCAAAGCCAAAATGAAAGTTCCGAGAAGCAAGTAAGTATAAGATAAAAGCCATTTCTTTGAAAATGGTTTGTCCGGCAAGGGTGTCATAATGGTTTGTCCCATACGAAATTTTTGCTGCAAAATTATACTATTTTTGGCGCATTAAATAACTCACATTATGTTTTTCGAAAAACTGTTAAAAAACGATTTCGCTACTTTTTTACTACGATTGGCATTAATATATATTACACTTTTTCTCACACAAATTGTCTTTTTTATTTACAATAAGGATATAATTGGAAGTATCACTTTTGAGGAATTTTTCGTGCTGTTGCGCGGCTCATTTGTTTTCTCTCACATTGGAATTTTATACTTAAACGTTGTTTTTATTGTGATGTCATTACTCCCTTTTCGATTTAGGGAACGAGAAGGGTATCAACACACCTTATTTTGGATTTATTTTATTCCCAATATTTTATGTATTGTGGTACTGAATCTAAGCGATGCCGTTTATTTCCATTATGCCGGCAAACGTTTTACGATAGATGAATTTCATTTTCTAAATAATTCAAATAATGCTATTATTATATGGAAATCATTGATTTCAAATTGGTGGCTACTCATCGTTGGAATTGTGTTATCGTTAGGATTATGGTTTGGTTATAAAAAGATAAAATATCATTCCACGAAAATCAAAAACAATTGGGTTTATTATCCTGTAAACATACTTGTTTTAGCTTTATTCATAGGCGTTTGGGTGGGTGGCGTACGAGGTGGATTTAGTTTTGGATTGCGCCCTTACACTTTAAGCAATGCCGCTTATTATGCCAAAACACCTTCCAAAGCATATCTTATTTTAAATAATCCGATGTGTATGTTGAAAACTTTGGGAAAGAAACCGTTAGAGCGTTTTAACTTTTTTACCGATGAAGAACTTGCCGCATTATATACTCCTACCCATCATTTTACATCAGATACGATTCCGTTTCAGAAAAAGAATGTGGTATTATTCATTTTAGAGAGTTTCAGTAAAGAACATTCGGCACACTATTGCCCTGATCTTTATCCGGACGGGCAAGGATTCACCCCGTTTTTAGACAGTTTAATGCGAGAAGGTTTGTGTTTTTTCAATGCTTTTGCCAATGGTAGAAAATCTATTGACGCACTTCCGGCTATTTTGGCGTCCATTCCTTCTTATAAAATTCCGTTTGTTTTGATGCCGAGTTCTTTAGGGAAAATGGAAGCATTACCTGCCATTTTATCGAAAAATGGCTATGGAACTTATTTCTTTTGCGGCGCCGAAAAAAATTCTATGGGGTTTGAATCATTTGCCATGCTTTCGGGAATCAAAAATATGATTTCCCGAGAAGATTATGAGAAAAAATGCGAGGTAAATAAAAATACGGTTGAATCTTATTGGGGTGTTTACGATATGCCTTTCTTTCAATTTATGGCAAATGAAATGAAACAGTTTCAAACTCCTTTCTTTGCTTCTGTTTTTAACTTAACCTCACATCATCCTTTTATAGTTCCTGAAAATTATAAAGATAAACTACCTAAAGGATTTACTAAAATACATCCCTGCGTGGCTTACACAGATCTATCCATACGGTATTTCTTCGATGCTATTAAAAATGAGCCGTGGTTTAACAATACTATTTTTGTGTTTGTTGCCGACCACGTTTCTTCGGAAATTTACGGTAATGAGGCGCGCACTACCAAAGGAAATAATGCCATTTTCTATTTTATCTATACTCCGGATCAAAGTATAAAAGGACAACATCATGAAGTTACCCAGCAAATTGATGTAATGCCCACATTATTAGGATTATTGCATTACAATAAACCCTATTTCGCTTTTGGAAGAGATTTTTTTAACGAACCGCAAGTGATGCCTTTCGCCATTAATTTTGTAGGACAAATCTATCAAGGCATCAGTGATTCGTTACTTATTTATTTTGATGGTTTTGAGACGCCGGCAATCTATCATTTTGAAGATAGTAAACTAACAAACAATATTACGAACTTGAATGATGCCGAACAACGAAAAACTTTTGATCACTTCCGAGCTATACTACAAACCTATTACAATTATTTAGAAAAAAAAGAATTTTTACCGAAATCTTCCGAATGATGCTTTCTATTTTTTTGAATTATCAATACAAAGTTTCAAAAAAAATATGTTAATTTGTTCCGAAATTTTAATTTATTAACCAAACAAATTTTATTATGAAAAAATTATTACTATTAGTTCTTATCGGCGGCGCTTTTATTGCTTTTACTTCATGTAAAAAAGCATGTACTTGTAAAGAAAAATATTCAAATTACACTCATGAATATTCTAAAGACGATCTTTCGGGTTATAGTTGCGCTGATATGCAAAATGCATTAAATCAATTATCTCAAGAACTTGGCTTAACTCAAAGTTGGTCTTGCAAATAAAATATGAATGTAATTAAAAAGCTTTCTCTGCTTTTAGTTTTTCCTCTACTGTTTAGTTGCGACCAAATTCAGCCAAGTCAAGCAGAAATAGCTGCCGGATTAAAATCGGCATTAGAAGTTGGTTCAAATTATGCTTTGAAAACGTTGGGCGCCGAAGACGGGTTTTACAAGGATCTCGCTGTGAAAATAGGGCTGCCTCAAGACGTAGTTAAGGCAGTAGCGCAAATTTCACGTGTACCTGGTTTTGGCGATGCTATTAAGAAAATTGAAAGTGAACTAATTTTAACTATTAACCGAGCTGCAGAAGCCTCCATAGAAGGGGTTATCCCTATTGTGATTGACGCTATTACAAGTATGACCATCCAAGATGCGCAATCTATTCTTTTCTCTTCCAATCAGATAGCTGCTACAGATTACCTTCAACAAAAAACGTACGAACCTTTGAGTAGTGTATGTCGCTCAGTGATTGAAGAAGCATTGAATAGAAAAATAGTATTAGATGTTTCAGCGCAAGGCGTGTGGGAAAACTTTACCAATACTTATAATCAAGTGGCTGATCTGTCTCTTCCTTTTGTAAATTTAGAACCCATTGAAACAAATCTGTCTCTTTACACCACACAAAAGGCTTTAGACGCTGTCTTTTTAAAGATTGGAAACGAAGAGGTGAAAATAAGAACCGATGTGTCTGCGCGGACAAATGATTTGTTGAGGAGGGTGTTTGGAATGTTGGATTAAAAATCATAACTAAATTTTAATATTTTCGCGCCCCAATTTAAAGCTCCGCCAGTTAAGCTGGCGGCAATATTTATTTAAACTTATACACTTATAAACCCATAAACTTAACAAATTATGATTTACACCCAAAGAAGAAAACTCGCAATGGTGGCGTTCGGCGGAAATGCTATTCTTAGAAGCGGTCAAAAAGGAACTTACCAGGAACAACTCCAAAATGTAATGGATACCTGCAAATCGTTACATAAACTATACGAGCAAGATTGTGACTTGGTGATTGGTCACGGAAACGGGCCGCAAGTGGGCAATGTGATGTTGCAACACGATGCCGGCGCTAAAATGTACGGCATTGAAGCAATGCCTATGGACTCTTGCGTAGCAGAAACACAAGGCTCTATCGGATACATGATTGAGTTGGCTTTTCGCAATATCTTCTTTAAAGAAAATATTCGTAAACATGTTATCACATTGGTAACTCAAGTGGTGGTTGACGAGAATGATCCGGCATTCAAAAATCCTACAAAGCCTGTTGGACCTTATTACACAAAAGAACAAGCTGATAAATTTGCCGCAGAAACCGGCGCAAAGTATGTAGAAGATCCTAAAGGAAACGGCTGGAGAAAAGTAGTAGCTTCCCCTACCCCAAAACATATTAGCAATATTGATGTTGTGCAACGTTTAGCAACTTCAGGCTATGTAGTAATTACTTGTGGTGGTGGCGGTATTCCCGTAGTGCGCAATCAAAACGGCAGTAAAGGAATGGAAGCCGTGATTGATAAAGATTTAGCCTCCGCGCTTGCCGCAATAGAAATGAAAGCCGATGAGTTTTATATTTTAACCGATATTCCTAAAGTATATATCAACTTTAGAAAAGAAAACGAAAAAGCTTTAGATACCATTACCGTTGCCGAAGCTAAGAAGTATTTAGCAGAAGGACAATTTGCCGAAGGCTCTATGGCGCCTAAAGTTCGCGCCGCGATTTTCTTTGTTGAATATGGCGGTAAAGAATGTATCATCACCGAAGCCGGACAGTTGGGAAATCCGAATTGTGGAACGAGAATTATTGCATAAATTAAAAATTACGAATTATGAATTACGAGATTCCTCATTACGCTTTGCTCCATTCGGAATGGCTGGCTTGTTTTTGATAGAGAAAGAATGAGATGTCACTCCGAGCGTAGCGAGGAATCTCTTTAAACCAAAAAAACTTAAATTTTAAATCTTTATGGAACCTAAAAACCTTCAACACCCGGAAGATGAGCAATTGCAACATCAAGAGGTGAATGCCGGCGCTTCCGAAGAGGCCCAACCCCATGCGGAAACCGAACTTCCCGCTCCTGTCGAAATACCGGCAGAAGAAAATCAAGCTACCGAAAACAAAGTAGCTGAAGAAGAAAAAACAGAAGAATCTTCTATTGAAGTAGAAATACAAACTACAGAAAATGAAGTAGTTTTAGAAGAACCCTTAGTAGAAATCATTGACCATGAAACCTTAGTAGATGAAATCGCTGAAAACGAAACCTTAGTAGATGATGAGGAAACCGACGAAACGGAAAAAGAACCCGAATCTATTGAAGAGATTGAAAAAGAGTATGCAGGTCTTTCTTTTGAACAATTGGTAGAAAAATTGCAAGAAGTGGTTAGCAATGAAAATATTAACTACATCAAGCAACGGGTGAGCGTGCTTAAAGCCTCTATTCTAAATCAAATTAAACAATTAAAAAAAGAAGCGTTAGACAAATTTATTGAAGAAGGCGGCAATAAAGAGGAATTTGAATATGTTCCTTCTGAATGGGAAGCAAAATTTAACGCAGCGTTAAAGGTATATAAAGATAATAAAACAAAATTTCTTGAAAATTTAGAGTTGGTAAAACAAAAAAACTTGGAAGCCAAACAACAAATTATTCAAGGATTAAAAGAGTTGGTGGAAAATGAAACCAATTTAAAAATATTAAACGACAAGTTTAAAGAATTTCAAGAAAAGTGGCGCGAAATTGGGCCGGTACCTCAAAATGAATCCTCCAATTTATGGCAACATTACCACTTTTATGTAGAAAAATTCTTTGATATTCTTCGCATTAACAAAGAATTGCGCACGTTGGATTTGAAGAAAAACTTGGAACAAAAAATCAAATTGTGTGAACAAGCTGAAGAATTGCTTCTGCAAGATTCTATCGGAAAATCGTTCAAAGAATTACAACGTCTTCATGAAGAATGGCGCGAAATTGGGCCGGTACTCGAAGATAAAAAAGAGGAAATTTGGGAACGTTTTAAAAATGCTTCCGACCAGTTAAATAAAAGACGTAGGGATTATTACGATTCATTATTAGAAGAACAACAAAACAACTATAATGCAAAAGTAGTCATTTGTGAACAAGCTGAAGAATTGGTAGCTTCCGAGCCGAAAACATTGAAAGAAAGCAATACTGTGAGCGATAAACTCACGGAATTATTGAAAGTTTGGAAAACTTTGGGAGCAGCACCTACAAAATTGAATGAGGAGATTTGGCAACGTTTTAAAAATTCTTTGGATAAATTCTTTACTTCGAAAAAAGAATATTTACAACAACTTAAAAGCGAGCAGCTTCAAAATTTTAATCAAAAGCTCACCTTAGCCATCCAAGCGGAGGCTATTGCATTAAGAAACGATTGGAAAAAAGCAACCGACGAAATTATTACGCTTCAAAATGAATGGAAGCAAATTGGTCCTACGGCGCGTAAAAATTCGGAAATAGTATGGAAGCGTTTCCGTGCAGCTTGCGACAAATTTTTTGAAAACAAAGCGAATTATTTTGCTAATTCTCAAACCATTGAAGCTGAAAATCTTCAAAAGAAAGAAGAATTGATTAAAAAAATCGAGGAGCATGTTTTTACCGATGATAAAAATGAGAACATGGAAGCAATGAAGGCGTACCAACGTGAGTTTATGGAGCTGGGGCACGTACCGCGTAAAGATAAAGATAAAATTTACGCCAAATTTAGAGAAGCCGTAAATAAACGTTTCCAAGATTTGAAGATGACAATGGAAGATGTGAAACGCAGCAACTTTAAATCAAAAATTGATACCATATTAAATAATCCTAATGCAGATCAAATTTTAGATAAAGAGCGTAGATTTTTATCTAATAAACTGCAACAACTAAAAGATGACATTGCATTGTGGGAAAATAATTTAGGTTTCTTTGCCAATTCTAAAAACGCTGACTTGTTAAAAGCCGAGTTTTCTAAAAAAATCGAAACAGCTAAAATAGAAGCAAAAGAATTGGAATACAAAATAAAGATGATGATGCACAAAAATTAAACTGTGCATGAAACCTCTGCAAATTCGTATTGATAAGTGGTTGTGGAGCGTGCGGTTATTTAAAACACGCTCCATGGCTACCGATGCGTGTAATGCCGGAAAAATAAAAATGAACGGCACCAATCTAAAACCCTCAAAAGAGGTGAAAGCAGATGAGATCTACAACGTTAAAATTGGGCAATTGGACAAAACGGTGCAAGTGATAGATGCCCCGAAAAGCAGAGTGAACGCTACGTTAGTGCCTAATTATTATGTTGATTTGACACCTGAGGAAGAATATAACAGAGTGAAATCTTTACGTACTACGTTTGAATACAGAGATCATGGCGTGGGACGGCCTACAAAACGAGATAGGAGGCAGATTGAATATTTGAAGGATTATTTTCAAGAATAATCTTACACAACCACCAATCGCCTAACCACTACTTGATTTGTTTCCGAATACATTTTTACAAAATAAACACCGGAATTAAGATGTGAAATGTCAATTTTTTGATAGGAAGATGAGAGGATGAGAGGATGAGAGGATAATTTTCTTCCGGTAATATCGTAAATTTCCATATGGTTCAGACCTTCTCCTTTAATAGTAACCTCACCGGTGGCAGGGTTCGGGAATATTTGGAAAGAATCTGATTGAGCATCATTAATACTTAAATTTACTAAAACAAGAACATTATTTGTTAATTCAGACTCTTCGCAATGTTCGTATATGGCAGACACTTGGTAGAGGTATGTTCCATTGGTAAGATATTCATCACGATATTCAGCCATAGCCGGCACGGTTTCAGCTATTTTTGAGCCATCGCGATAAATATTGTATCCTAATATTATTCCATCAATGTATTTCGGTCTATTCCAATTGATAACAGCTGTGCTTGCCATTGATGTTCCCGATAGATTCGCAGGTTTTTCGCATAGTTGTGGCGGCGTATATCCATGGCATATAGAATTTGACATTACCGGAACTGATTCTTTATTTCCTGAATAAACGGCAGTTACACTATAAAAATAAATACCTTCGGAAACGTTTTCTTCTATAAAATTTATGTTAGTAATAAGAGAAGTGTTTAAACGGTTATCGTTACGATAAATGTTATAACCGACAGGCGTTTCTCCGTTCGGCGCATTCCAATTGATTGTAATATTTGTTTCGTTTAATACAGCCAACACATTTTGAACACGTGGATAAATCTCAGGAATAATAATGGTGTAATCGTGTGTTTGTCCATCAGAATATGCATTACACGCATCGGGCATTTCGTTTCTTCTGGTACGAAGTCTGAAACAGTATTCTCCGGGAAGAGCGTCTTGGGGAATTGTAAATGTTTGTGAATATTCCGCGCCGGGTGAAGCGCAAACGAAACTGAATAGCTGCTCATTAGTGTCAAAAGTTTTGCTTCTGTTCCAATCAACCCATCCTCTTACATTATTGTTGCGCTGTGTTGCCTTTACTTTAATCGTGTATTGTTCACCGGGGATTAATGTGGCTGTCAAGCCGGTATAGTCCTGATAGCCGGTTGGCGAGCACGAAGCATTAGTATTGTTTATCAGGACAGATTGATCGGATGTTTTTAACAATTGAACAGACGTGAATTTATAGCCCCCGCAACTCGTCAAACCCGGAATACAGTAGTCGGAAGATAATATTTTAAATGGGGCTGAAAACGAGAGTCCATATTGAGCAGAGAGCAAGAGATTGAAAGTTGCTTCATGACCAAAAGGCATAAACGGATCGGTAAAAATGACAAAATTCAAACTCATGCTTTCTCCGGCAGGTAAATCTTGCGCTGCACGATTATTCGATTCATCACAAATGAGGCTAATAAATCCGCTGTTAATTTCAATATTGCCTGCTACATTGTATGCTTCCGCACGACCTGTGTTTTTGACAACAGCAGTAAGCGTAGCTATGGCGCCTTCTTCCAATTTGGCACCTTCGATATTATTCACTAAAAGTTTCTCAAATGAAAATTTGGGAGCATAAGCTTTCATCGGTATTTTGCTCTCCCATGTTGTTTTACCATATTCTGTTACGGTTACAGTTACAAGGAAAGTTTTGTTGTCGGGAATGTTATTGGCTATCGTAATATTAAAACTGGCGGTTGCTGTTTCATTGGCATCTATAATGTTTGTTATTTGTGCAGTTCCATTATCAATACCAAATTGCGGATCATCGCAAGAGATAGTAACGGTAAGCTGACCTGTTGTCGGATCAGAGCCTACGTTTTTTAATGTAATTGCTATTTCACTGTTTTCAGAGATGTAGGTTAGTGTCTCTTCACCAACAATAGTATAAGCGACAGGAACCACATAGGGTCCTTCTGCCGGAACCACCAAAATAACTTCTTCATATCTTAAGAAATTTTGTCCGGTACAAACCACATTTATTTCTGTTCCGGGAACTAAAGTGGTGGGCATCATCATTACTTGCATTTCGCCTGTTGCAATAGCAGCATCCAAAATTTCAAGATTTCCGTCTATTATTGTCGTCAGCGCGATTAATGCTCCTTCGTTAGCTGCGATATAAAAGCTTGAATTACCTGCTAAAGTTACTTCTGCATGACTAACACTAAGCGTTTGCGGAATTTCTGTGAAAAGTCTTAAAAATACATCCGAATGAGCGGTAAACATGTGATAGGTAATATCCTTGTCTTCTGTATTAAAAGGCCAGCTGCTTTGGTACAGGAAATATTTTCCGGCAACATTGCCAAAAGCAGGCATCCAGTTACCTGAATATCCGATATATGGACCGTCATCCTGTCCATAGGAAGGACCAAAAGTAGGTAAAAAGTCAGGATGATAGAAATCATACATTCCCCAAACATAGGCATCATTTATAAAAGAATAAGTAATTTCTGTCGGTCCTAAAAAACCCACACAACCTGCATTTTGTCCTTGATAAGTATATCTATGAAAAACTTCTCCAAAAGAAGGAATAGGATAATCAAATTGCCCGGTTTGACAATTAATCGTGAACAAATAAGTCATTTTACCCACATTCGTAAGTTGGCTGATATTGGGTATCGTAAAATTCGGTTCTCCCCATCCTGCATAATAGCCATGATCGCGATGCAGTAAAACAAAGGAGCCGTCATTAACCGCATTAACAACATGGGTTGCCGTACCGCCGGACCAACCTCCTGCTTCAACCGGAGTTGCAGGGATATATCCGGTACCATTCGGACCAAAATAATTTACTACTTCTTCTGTATTTTGTGCAGACGACCAAATCACACCGGGAATACCCGAGTTTATATCACTTATTTTGGTCGGTGTTTTGCCATGTTGACGCCAATATCCTCCAATGGCTTCCGTGCATATCTGAAACCAACGATCTGTTTGCCAACCTAATGCAGTAATCGGGTTCTGATAATAATCCGGATCCATACACGGCTGCGTTTCATACTCCAAAAACTTGCTTACCAAGACAGCCATCTGTTCTTCTGTTTCAGCAGCCATCCTGCTGGTAATAATGTCGGGTAATAGATTTCCCGAAACATCAGCATATTGATTATCAGAAATACAGCTACCCACATAAGGATGTGGAACAACTTCGGCAGGTATTCCAATAGACATATTCATATGGTGGTCACCCATAAGCAATATGGCAACAGGTGGAATGTCCCAAGTATTATAAGCATTATGAATGTAAGCTCTTAACTGATCTGTAGTGGTAACCCCCATTTCATCTAACTTCATAATTTTAGTATAGATACCTTGTTTGGTTCTAAACTCTTTGATTTGTTCGGCATAAGGTTTAAAATCATCTCTGTTGGGAATAATAATCAGATATTCACAGCCTTCTCCATTTTTTGAGTTTTTACCTCTATATTCAACATCCGGAAGTATTTCATAATTAAGTAATGCATGTTTTAGTATCGGATCAAACCATGGTGAGCGGTATTTCGGATCATCGCATTTGTTAGAACCGCCAATATATTCAACTTCGAGTTCAATATTATTAATGATGATTAATTCTTTAGTTACCGGATTAAATTGAAACGGGGTAATACCAACTACAACGCTATTAACGCCCCTTAAACTTGTAAGTTCGGAAATATCAACAGGGTTTTGCGGATAAAAAGCATTCGTGGAATAGATTTTGTCATTTTTTACATAATCAGCAACAGGTTCTTCCGGAATGGGCTGAATTCTCAATGCCGGAGCGATGTTGACATTTTCAAGTCTTTGAGTTTCCATACTTTTAATAGAAATCTTAACCTCGGCGCCTTTGGGAACTGCAACGAGTCTGCTTATTCGGGGTAGGTTAGGCATTCCTTCATCATTAGGAATAAAGATTCCTGATAAAGTAATCTCGTGCATTTCCTCATTTTTATAGTTTAAAGAATTGATATCGTATGATTTTAACTCTAAGCTGATAGAAATACCATTTCCATTACGTAAATTGGAATACGTTATTTCTTGGGCGAAAAGCGCAGAAATAAACGCGGCATTAAATGCGAAAAATAAAATTAAAAGAGGCAGTTTTTTCATGATATATGGATTATTTCACAATTATTAATCGTTTGGTAATTATTTAGTTAGATTCCGAAGTATTTTATTTATAAAATTTATAGCACAATCGCATCCGCCACAACTTCCGCCACCGTTTTTATTTGAACGCCTAATTTATAAGTTGAATTGAGTTGCATGAGTTGATCTACACAATTATGGCAAGGCGTGATTACCACTTGCGCGCCGGTAGCTTTAATTTGGTCGGCTTTTATTTTGCCTGTTTTCAATCTTCGTTCATTATATTCGCTCATCGCGAGTTGCCCACCGCCACCACCACAACAAAATGAATCTTCGCCATATGGGTTCATTTCTATCACATTTTCCACACATTGATTGACCACAAAACGCAATTCATTCATTAAGCCACCGTTTCTTGAAATATTACAAGGGTCATGAATGGTAAAGATTTTTCTATTCAATGATTTATCAACCTTGATGCGATCTTCGCGCAAATAGTTTCCCAAAAGTTCAACTAAATTAAGTGTTTTAAAATCAAATCTAATACCCAACCAATTAGGTGCTTCCCACCGTACAGCCCGCGCCCCGTGCCCACATTCGCCCAACACCAACGTCTCACAGTCCATTTTTTTCATTTCATCAATTAAACGCTGTGCAATGGTACGTGCTTTTTCGGTATCTCCGGAAAAAAAGGCGTAATTAGTAATGTCGTACATTGCTGTTGAAATTGTCCAGCTTTCCTTCGCCGCATAAAAAATTTTGGCAACTGCGCTAATAGATAGCGGAAAAAACTTCGGTTCGCGCGGATTAAGCGTGTAAAGCAGTTTCTTATTTGGTTCATCTAACGGGATTTTTGCTTCCGGATCATTCAGTTCATCTTGCAATTCTTCTTCCATCCATTGAATGGTATCCACAAACTCAGGAGTAGGAATCGCCATGTTATTACCAGTTTCAATGGCTGCATTTACAGTGGCTTGTAACGATTCCGGCACGCAATCCAAAGCCGCGAGCATCATACGTCCCACACGCACAACATACGGAATATCCACCCCAATAGAGCAATGTTTTACACAACGCCCGCACATAGTGCAAGAGCCGAACAGCGCATCTACCATTTCTACCAAGGTGTATTCATTTATAGCTCGCGCGTTAATCCACAACGGCAAAATTTTACCGAAAATTGTGCAATATCTTCTGTAAATAGAAGCTACAATATCTACTTTATAAGCCGGCATCATCTTCGGGTCATCCGTGGCTAAGTAATACATGCAACTTGTACCGCACAAACCGCAATGCACACACGCATTTAAATGTGTAATCGACTTACTATCTTTGTTTTGTTTTAAAATCGAAAGGGCTTTTTCAACTTGTTCGGAATTAATTTCTTTCATAAACATTATGTATTATAATTCTGTATTCCTATGAATTGATTGCTCCAAAATTATACCTAATCAATTCAGCAGCAAATTTACATAAAATCTCTAATGAATAGATATAAATAATACGACCCCGTTTGGGATCGTATATTGTTAAAATAATTTGCTATAAAATTATATGACCTCCGACAAGAATACCCACGCTATTTATTAATCATGCGCAAGGCGGAAGCCAAGATGGTTGGAACGAGGTATTTCTTTTGATTCATAACGAGCTGAAACGCGGCAGAGTCGCGCACCTTCTTCCCAGCTAATGCCGTCTATAAAGCTACCACCGCGAGCCACATGGAAAGCGCCTATTTCAGGCCCTGTTGGGTTAACCTGTAATGGTATTGTATCAGTGTAAGGTCCATAAAAATCGCTACACCATTCCCAAACATTACCGCTCATATCATGAATTCCTAATTCATTTGCTTTTTTTAAGCCAACGGGATGTGTTTTACGACCGCTGTTTCCAATGTACCAAGCAACATCATTAATGTCATTGCTGCCGCTATATCTGGTATTTTTGGTTTTATTACCTCCGCGCGCTGCATATTCCCATTCTGCTTCTGTAGGCAATCGATATTTTTTACCTGTGGCTGCATTTAATCTTTCTATAAAATCCTCTATATCAGAATATGTAATAGTTTCAACCGGCAGATTATCACCTTGAAATTCACTTGGATTATCTCTCATAATAGCAAACCATTCCTTTTGAGTTACAGGATATTTGGCTATTTGAAAATCACTTAATTGTACTTTATGAGCAGGTTCTTCTCTACCATCTTTCCAGCAGTCACCATCTGTACAGCCCATAGTAAAAACTCCACCCTCTACCGATACCATTTCTATTACCGGAGGACGAGGAACTGACGTTACAGTCACTTCACACTTTGCTTGGTGACCACCATCTTCTGTAGTAACGGTAATTGTTGCTGTACCTTCTCTTATTGCCCTTACCAAACCTTTGTCTACGCTGGCTACACTTGGATTGCTACTTGTCCAACTTACGTTTTGATTATCGGCATCGCTGGGACGCACGGTTGCTCTTAAAGATTGCTCATCACCGGTAGTAAGCTCTAAAGTAGAGAAGTTAAGAGTTACGTCAGTAACACTTTTGTTTTTGCCGCAGGCTACAGCCGCTGCGATCAATAATACTGCAACTGCGATGAGATTGAATAAATTTCTTTTCATAAGATTTTTATATTGGTTTTTCCCTACTCGTATGGCTTTTCGGGTTTCGCCTCGTTTTCTAATCGGTTTTTTTGTCCTTCAAAATCATGCCCGCATTCGTACAAAAAACATTGCGCAAAAATACACAAAAATTGAAATATTCAATCATTTCAATTTTTTCAGGCAAAAAAATCTATGATGTAATTATTTTTAAAAAGGATTATTAAGAATGCTATATTCTATCTTTGTTGTAAAGATTATTTTTTTGTGGGCCACGTACCACGCCTGCCGTAAAAAAATCCAAGATGATAACGTGCTGCAAAATAATATACTACATGTTTTAATTTGCCAAAAGGTAGATATAAAAATAGTAGTGTTGCCACAAGAAAGTAAGTGCAAATAATTCCACTGTGAGCTTTTGAAGAAAAATATTTGTGAAAATATTCGTGAAAAGCATATATAACAAATAATAATGCGGAAATCAAATGAAATAATGTAACCAAGATAACAGAAATATAATCGTCGGCATTAGAAATCGGGCGTAATTTTTTTGATACTATTCGTTTGATTATTAAGCCTATTCCACAACATGTGCTTATCAATAAATATAAAGCAATTAATGAAGAGATTAAAGTATGTTGAAAGAAAAACCTCGAAGCCGCATAAGGAATTATATCATCCAGAATTAAAATCAGAAAACAAAACAATGCAATAAAAGAGCCAATGTGAAACAATATACCGGCAGTATAGGTAGGCAGATGTTTGTATGCCGATTCTTTTTGAAACGGTGACATCGCACTTGTATTAGAATATATTACACCGGCAGTCACACTTCCTGATTTTTCAGATAAATCTTTAGGAGCGCCTAATTTTATGAGGCGAAAAAATTGTATCAAACACATTGTCAAACAAAACAACAAAGCGATGTAAGAAGCGTAAATAAAATAATTCATAAATAAAAACAATTTGATATGAGCGATTGGCAAAAATAGCTTTTTTTGCCAAAACTTTAAATCTTAAATTTTTAAATCTTTAAATCATAAATCATGCTTATCGAAATCAAAAACCTTAACAAAACTATTGAGGTAGAGTACGGCGTTTCGCTTCTGGAGGTTATCAAAAACGAAAATATCACGCTCCCCCATCCTATTTTGGGTGCGCTGATTAACAATCAAGTACACTCGTTATCATATCAAATTCACAAACCTTGCTGTATTGAATATTTTGATATTACTTCATCATATGGACATGGGGTTTATATACGCTCACTTTATTTTATTTTGTTTAAATCAATTAAAACTCTTTTCCCTGAAGCAAAGCTCAATATCCTGCACTCCATTTCGGGAGGAAAATATTGCGAAATCGATCATCTAAATCAACCCCTTGATGATGCGGTATTGTTAGCAATTAAAAATAAGATGGATGAGATTATTGCTGCTAATCATCCTTTTGTTCGCAAAGAAGTTGCTTATGATGAAGCTATTAAACTTTTTGAAAATCAAAAAATCGGAGAAGAAAAATCTATTTTTCAAGAAACAAGGAAAATGTATCTAACGACTTATCAATTAGATGATGTGATTAACTACTATTATGGCAGCTTACTTCCTTCTACAGGCTATGTAACGCTTTATAAATTAGAATTATATGAACACGGGGTATTGTTAAAAGTTCCTAACCGTAAACGACCTGAAGTCATTCCACAAACACGAAAAATGCCCAAACTGTTTAATGTGTATCAACAATTTAAAGAATGGGGTAATCGGTTGGGCATACCATATATATATAACCTGAACGAAAAAATTAACTCCGGACAAGTAAGTGACCTCATTCTTACTACCGAAGCGCTTCAAGAAAAAGTATGGGCAAATATGGCAGATGAAATCCATCGCAGAAATGCTAAAATGGTGCTCATTAGTGGTCCTTCAAGCTCGGGAAAAACAACTTCTTGCAAACGGCTTTCTGTGCAATTGAGCGTAATTGGCTATCATCCCGTACAAATTTCGGTGGATGACTTTTTTGTAGAACGAGAACAAACGCCACGTGACAAAAATGGCAATTATGATTTTGAAGCAATAGAAGCAATAGATTTAGAATTATTTAATAGAATTTTAGACGAGTTGCTTGCAGGCAAAGAAGTGGAGCTTCCTACTTTTAATTTTCAATTAGGAACAAAAGAGTGGAAAGGCAAAAAAATTGCCATGCAAAAAAATTCAATTTTAGTCATTGAGGGAATTCATTGTTTAAATCCTAAACTGACGGCTTCCATTACAGAAGATACTAAATATAAAATATTTGTCTCGGCGCTCACTTCACTTTCTGTAGATAGCCAAAATCCAATTCCAACTACAGACACCCGATTGATAAGAAGAATTATTCGCGATTTTAATTACCGTGGATATTCTGCATTAGACACGTTGAAACGCTGGCAAAGTGTGCGCGACGGTGAAGAGAAAAACATTTTTCCATATCAAGAAAATGCGGATGTAATGTTCAATACTTCTTTGATTTACGAATTGGCAGTGTTGCGCCCCTATGCCATGCCGATTTTAGTAGCAGTGCCTGAATATGAGCCGGAATTTGCAGAAGCCATCCGACTAATCAAATTTTTAAATTTTTTTAAACCGATTAATGATGATATGATACCCGGAACTTCTATTTTGAGGGAGTTTGTAGGGGGAAGTAAGTTTAGTTATTAGTGTTAAAAAATATTTTTTAGCCGCCTTGTCGGTATCCAACAAAATTCATGTATATTTGCGCTTTCTGTAAAATAGGCTAAATGAACAAACGCTGGATAGTTAAAAACCAACACGAGCAGGCTGTTATCGAAGATTTTGCAAATCAGTTAAATATCGAAAAACCGCTTGCAGCGCTATTATTAAGCCGAGGAATTGATACGATTGAAGACGCCACCGATTTTTTTCACCCCGATATTGGTAAACTCCACGATCCATTTCTCATGAAGAATATGGACATCGCTGTTGAGCGATTATCTCAAGCCATCATGAATAATGAAAAAATATTGGTTTACGGAGATTATGATGTGGATGGGACCACCGCCGTAGCGCTCGTGTATTCTTTTTTAAGCGAAGTTATCGGAGCAGATTATAAAAAATATATCGAATATTATATTCCGGACAGATATACAGAAGGTTACGGGATTTCAGAGAAGGGAATTGAATATTGTCGCGACAATAATTTTACACTTTTAATCTCTTTAGATTGCGGTATAAAAGCCAACGATAAAGTGGATTTAGCCAATATCTACGGAATCGATATCATTATTTGCGATCACCATTTAGAAGGCGATACTTTACCCAATGCCGCGGCAATTCTTGATCCGAAATGCTCACAATGCCATTATCCTTACAAAGAACTTTCCGGATGTGGAGTCGGGCTAAAATTCATTCAAGGATATTGTCAAAAACATGATCTGCCGGATCAGCTTTGGCTCTCTAAATTAGATTTGGTAGCCATCAGCATAGCTTCCGATATTGTTGCCATTACCGGTGAAAACAGAATTTTAGCGTATTATGGCTTGATAATAATCAATCGTTTTCCACGTGTAGGGGTAAAATCTATCATTGAGCAATCGGGTATCAAAATTCAATATCCACCTAAAGAAAATACCATTTTCTCCCGCCAAATACAAATTTCGGATTTGGTATTTTTTGTAGGACCTCGAATTAATGCTGCCGGTCGCATCAATACCGGACGCGAATCGGTGAAATTGCTCATCTGTGAAGACGAAGATAAGTCATTAGATATTGGAAAAAACATTAATTCTCATAATGATACACGTAGAGAATTAGATAAAAAAGCCACAGAAGAAGCGATTAATCTTATTTTGGCAAGTGAAGAATTTAAACATCGTAAAAGCATTGTCTTATATAATCCTAACTGGAATAAAGGAATTATAGGAATTGTTGCCTCGCGCTTGGTAGAAGAATTTTACAAACCGGTCATTGTCATTACTGATTCGCCGGATGGCTTGGTTACAGGTTCGGCGCGTTCCATTAAAGAGTTCAACATTTACAATGGCATTGATCATTGCTCCGATTTGCTGGAGCATTTTGGCGGACATAAATTTGCAGCCGGCTTATCGTTGAAAAAAGAAAACTTGGAAGCTTTCTCTGAAAAATTTGAACAATACGTGTGTCAAAACATAAATGATGACGATTTTATTCCTGAAATTGAAGTAGATATGGAACTCGATTTGGGCGATATTACCAGCAACTTTATGAGTAACCTAAAACGCTTTGCACCATTTGGTCCCGAAAATATGGCGCCTGTATTCATGTCTAAATCGGTGGTGGAAGAAGGAAGCGGAAAAATTGTCGGCGACAAACATATTAAAATGAGGCTGTTATATCGGAACAAATCCAGTCAACCTATTGATGCTATTGCATTTAACCAAAAAAAACATTACGAATATATTGCCAATCAAAAAGATTTTGACATTTTGTATCATGTAGAAGAAAACACATGGAATAATGTTACCAATATTCAATTGAATATTAAGGATATTCGAATTAATTTGTAGAATGAAGGATTGAAGGAATGTTTATTGCTTACTCCTCCGTAATCTCTTCTGTTGTTTCTTCATCAACAACGTCCGTTACATCGGTTACTTCCTCTTCATCTTCTTCTCTCGGTACTTGTGTAACGGCAGCAATCGAATCGTCGCCTTTTAAGTTAATGAGTCGTACGCCTTGAGTAGCGCGCCCCATCACACGCAAAATATCCACATGCATGCGAATGGCAATACCTGATTTATTAATAATCATTAAATCATCATTATCGGTAACATTCTTTATGGCGATCAAACCACCGGTTTTATCCGTAATATTGATGGTGCGAACGCCCTTTCCACCGCGGTTGGTAATTCTATATTCATCAATAGAAGAACGTTTTCCGTAGCCATTTTCAGAAACTACTAAAATGTCGTATTCCGGGCTATCCACGCTAACCATCCCTATCACGAAATCTTTTTCATTTGCTAAAGTAATCCCTTTTACTCCGGAAGCGTTTCTACCCATGGGGCGTACTGTCTTTTCGTTGAAACGCACCGCTTTGCCGGAATTCAGCGCCATCATAATTTCGCTGGTGCCATTTGTCAATCTTGCAATCAACAAATGATCATCTTCACGAATAGTAATAGCATTAATACCATTTACACGTGGGCGAGAATAGGCTTCCAAGGAAGTCTTTTTAATAATACCTTTTTCAGTACAAAGAATAATATAATTGTTGTTAATATATGCTGAATCAGAAAGATTATCCACATTAATCACTGCTTTCACTTTGTCGTCCGATTCAATATTCAACAGATTTTGAATAGCGCGTCCTTTTGAAGTTTTATTTCCTTCAGGCACTTCAAACACACGCAACCAGAAACATTTTCCTTTTGCAGTGAAGAATAACAGATAGTTGTGATTGGTTGCGATATACAAATCTTCCACAAAATCCTCGTCTCTGGTGGCGCTTCCGCGTGAACCTTTGCCGCCGCGATTTTGCGCTTTATATTCTGATAATAAAGTACGTTTGATGTAACCCAGATGCGAAATCGTGATCACCACTTCATCATCGGCAATCGTATCTTCGATTCTAAAATCAGAGGCGGCGTATTCAATTTTCGAGCGTCTTTCATCACCGTACTTTTCTTTCATTTCCGCCAACTCATCTTTAATAATTTGCATGCGCAAACCTTCATCTGCCAATATTTGACGCAAATAATCAATCTTTTTCAACAATTCATCGTATTCATTTTGAAGTTTTTCGCGCTCCAAGCCTACCAATTGACGTAAACGCATGTTTACGATTTCCTGTGCTTGAATTTCACTGAATTGCCAATTCTCAATTAATCCATTACGTGCGTCTTCTACCGTTTTGGAGTTACGAATCAATGTAATGATTTCATCAATGATATCCAATGCTTTGAGTAATCCTTCCAAAATGTGAGCGCGCTCCAATGCTTTTTGTAAATCGAATTGTGTACGGCGTACCACTACTTCATGGCGATGTTTCACAAATTCAACAATAATATCTTTTAAATTCAGCGACATCGGACGTCCGTTTACCAATGCCACATTATTTACACTGAATGAAGATTGTAACGCCGTATACTGATATAATTTATTGAGCACCACATTAGGCACCGCTTCACGCTTTAATTCGTAAATAATTCTAGTACCGTTCTTTTTATTCGACAGGTTTTCAATATTGGAAATGCCGTCAATTTTATCTTCCTTTATCAAATCCACGGTACGTTTAATCATTTCCGAAGGATTGGTCATGTAGGGTAATGTAGTTACTACAATAATGTTACGACCATTTTCTTCCTCTATTGTAGCTTCGCCGCGCATCACTACCCTACCGCGTCCTGTTTCAAATGCCTCGCGCACACCTTCATAGCCATAAATTGTGCAACCGGTAGGAAAATCGGGCGCTTTAACATATTCCATCAATTCGGCAATTGTAATGTCGTTATTATCAATATAAGCTGAAATTCCGTCGCATACTTCACTTAAATTGTGGGGCGCCATGTTGGTTGCCATACCTACCGCAATTCCTGAAGACCCGTTAATGAGCAATGCCGGAATTTTAGCAGGCAACACGCGCGGTTCTTGTAGCGAATCATCAAAGTTACTATCAAACGATACTGTATCTTTCTGAATATCTTCGAGCATCTCTTCCGTGATTTTCTTCATTCTGGCTTCGGTGTAACGCATGGCGGCGGGAGAGTCGCCGTCTACCGAGCCAAAGTTACCCTGTCCGTCAATCATAGGATAACGCAACGACCAATCTTGCGCCATACGCACCATGGCGTCATAAACGGCAGTATCGCCATGCGGGTGATACTTACCGAGCACATCTCCCACAATTCTTGCCGACTTTTTATGTGGTTTGGTGGAGTCAATTCCCATATCCCACATCGCGTATAAAATTCTCCTGTGCACCGGTTTTAATCCATCACGCACATCCGGAAGCGCCCGCGAAACGATTACCGACATCGAGTAATCAATATACGCCTCCTTCATTTGATTTTCAATATTGACTTGAACAATTTTTTCGCCTTCTTTGATAAAATCTTCCATTGTTTCTATCTAAATTTCTATTAAATACTAAACACTTACCCTTTTTGAAAAGGGGGCACGAAGATACAAAAAAAATGAAACGTTTTATTTGCGAAATATGAAAATGGAGTAATTTCCAAGTTTCCACTTTTGTAGCCTGTATTGCATTGACGTTTTTAGCACGCCAAGTCCATATTTTACACTTCGCGTGAAGTTAATAGAAGAAGCCTCTTTGAAATATTTGGTAGGACATGTGATTTCGGCGATTTCATAGCCGGCATAAAAAATTTGCGCTAATACTTGATTATCGAATATAAAATCGTTAGAATTTGCCATAAAATTAATATTTCGCAACACTTCGGAAGAAAAAGCACGGTATCCGGTATGATATTCTGCTAACTTTTGGTTCATTACAATATTTTGAAACAGTGTCAAAGATCGGTTAAAAATGTATTTATACAAAGGCATTCCTCCTTTCCTGGCGCCTTTTCCTAAAATACGCGAGCCTAAGACAACGGGATACACCTCATTTACAATAATATATACCATAGACTCAATTAATTTGGGCGTGTATTGATAATCAGGGTGAAGCATAATCACTACATCTGCCCCTAACTCCAAGGCTTTGTTATAGCAACTTTTTTGGTTTCCACCGTAGCCCAAATTTTTATTGTGTTTAATAATGTGATTAATGCCAAGTTTCTTTGCCTCCTGAATGGTTGCATCCGTTGAGTAGTCATCTACTAAAACCACATCATCAACTATATGGAACGGAATTTCGCGAAAAGTTTCCTCCAATGTTAAAGCTGCGTTGTAGGCAGGCAAAACCACACAGATCTTTTTATTTTTCAGCATATTTTGTTTCCTTTATTTCGTTTCCTTTTTGCATGTATAAATGGGCATTCTTACTATTGCCGAATTGTTGATAAATTACTCCAACATTAATATATGTAATGTAATCATCAGTACCTAATTCTATAGCTTTCAATAAATAATGAAGGGCTTTTTCGTAATTGCCGGAAAGAGCGTAAATGGTTCCTGCATCTTCATAAAATTTTGCTGTTTTGGGGAAATCCGCAACGAGCGCTTTTTCAAAATTAATTAATGCCAATTCATTGTTGTCCAAATATTTGCCATAAATTAAGCCTTTAATATAATAGACTTCTCCAAGATCTGGTTTTATATTCAATAACTCGTCATACGATTGAATGATTTCACTTAAAGTGGAAGACACTCGATTTTCCGCCAAGAGGTTGTCAGTCTGATCCAATATGATTTTGATAGCATTAAGTACGGCAATATTTCTTGCATTCAGCTTTAGCGCCATTGTGTAATAATGCAATGCTTTAGCAATATCCTTGTAACAATCAAAATAAAGATTTCCGAGTTTTTCGATGGCATCCGTGTGCTCGGGATATAATTTTATGGCTTGTTTTAAATATTTTACCGCTTCTTCACATAATTCATTTTGTTTAAGTTCATTCCTTTTATTTGGATAGGTAGCTTTTTTCAGCAAGTCATAACCATACAAATAGTTTCCTTTGGCTGAATTTTTAGATGTTTTCACATCGGTTTTATATAACGTAAAACTATCTTTCCATGCACTGTTTCTGCTTATTGTTTTTACAGCAAACAAACAAAGAATAATTACCATAAAACAAGCAGTGAGATAAGTTGCACTTTTTGTGTTTTTAGTAAGTTTTGGAAGATAATTGTAAATCAACCAACCGCTAAAAATAGAGAATCCAATAGACGAAATAAACACAAAGCGCTCGCCCATAAAAGCGCCTATCGGGAAAAACAGGTTTGAAACTATAGAAAGTGGCAATAAATAGAACCAAATGGAGTATGAAATAACATCCCTTTTTTTAAGCAATCCATAAATGGCATATAGGGTAATTCCCAAATAAAACAGCAAGGAAAAAATGGCTACCGGATTCGACCAATTCACAATTTCTATGTGGTGCGGATAGTAATCGTATGTCAACGGATGCGGAAAAAATAAAAGCTTAATATAGATCAGTAAAGTATAGAATATGGTAGCCGTGGTTTCGCCCTTTGTAGCATCCAGGAATGGATTATTCAATAAATCAGGATGAATTTCCGATGAATCCGTGAATCCAAGAATAGTTCCACGAATGAATAAAAATATTATCGATACTACAATAAGCGGCAGCATTGATTTTAATATTTTTCCGATATTTCTATCCACAAAATAATAGATGGTTATTGGAATTACCGCAAGGAAAGTAATGGCGTTCTCTTTAGACAACAATCCTAAAAACAAGCATAATCCCGACCATAAAAGGTTATGAATTTTGCGGGTATCAAAGTATTTTATAGTGAACCATAATGCAGTGAGTGAACCCAAAAGCGTCATAATCTCATCACGACCTTTTATATTTGTAACAACCTCTGTATGAATAGGATGAGTCAAAAATAAAAGCGTTACCATAAATGGAAACGACAAATACCACTTTTTACCTTTTTCAGGTGGAAAAAGACGGTGTAAAATCAAAAATAACAAACAAGTTGTAAACAAATACAGCAAAATGTTAACCAAATGACTAACAAAAGCATTGCCTTTAAATGCGTAATTTGTGTCAGGGTAAATGTAGTTTTTGCCGAAAAACTCAACTTCCAATGCAAAAGTAACCAATGACAATGGGCGATACCTGCCGCCTGCTAAAAATTTCATTTGTTCTTGCATCTGATCGGCATTCGTTTCATTGTGAATGTGTATCAAGTGACCAACGAAAGTATCATATTTGAGAATGTCGGGAATTCCTTTTACTCCTTGCTGTGTGAATTTATTTTCAGCGATCACCATTCCATCGTCCAATACAAAAAAATGGTTTAATGTGTTGGAATATAATATAAATGTTAAAATGGTAAATACAAGATAAGGTTTCCATTTGACGCCTTCTTTAACTTCTTGTTTTATCAAAGGCTTTTCTTTTGCTTGAGTATGTATGTTTTTTTGCCTTGGCATTTTAATTTCGTTATGATTTTTTGCATAGCGGTTGCAAAGATATAAAAAATCAATTTGTAATTTCTAATTAAAAAGTTATATTTTTGCGCTCATGAGAACATTCGGATTAATTGGCAAATCATTATCTCACAGCTTTTCGCAACAATATTTTGTTGAAAAATTCCTTCAAAACAATGTTCGGGATGCTGAATACCGTTTATTTTCACTTGCCGCCATTAAAGAGGTGAAAGTGTTGTTGAAACATCCTACCTTATTGGGCTTTAATGTAACTATTCCGTATAAAAGTGAGATTATTCCTTTCTTAGATGGATTAGATAAAGTTGCCCAAGAAGTTGGTGCAGTGAATTGCGTGGTAAAACAAAACAACCAATGGGTAGGGTATAATACTGATGTTGTTGGATTTGAGCGGATGTTGCAGAAGGCAGAAGACAGAAGGCAGAAAGCAGCTCTCGTATTAGGTTCGGGCGGAGCTTCAAAATCTGTTTGCTACGTGTTAAAACAAAAAAATATCCCTTTTCAAATCGTTTCCCGAAAAAAAACAGACGAAACTATAATATATAGTGACGTAACAGAAAATATCATTAATCATTATTCATTAGTCATTAACACCACGCCATTAGGCATGTTTCCTCTTACGGATAAAATGCCGCAAATCCCCTACCCCACCTTAACCGGTGAGCATACATTAATAGACTTGATTTATAATCCTGAGGAAACTTTGTTTTTAAAAGAAGGCAAAAAACGAAATGCTTTTATTATTAATGGGTTGACTATGTTTGAGGTGCAGGCGGAGGAAAGCGGGAGGTTATTTCTTCCAAATACCTTTTAATCAACAACTCCGGCTTATTAATAGATTTTTGCGCCCAATCGAAAAGAAGTTCATTTTTTTCTTCTTCGGAGAGTTGCCAATTAATTTGCGATTTTCTTAACTTTTCAATACAATAACTCACAATAATCGCTACTGAATTTGAAATATTGAAACTATTGGTAAATCCGTACATGGGAATTTTTACAGTTTTGTCGGCAGTGGCAATCGCTTCTTCAGATAGTCCGGTTAATTCCGTTCCAAAAAGAAAAGCTACCGGTTTTTCTAAAGGCAATTCTTCTAAAAAACAGCTGTTGTCGTCGGGCAAAGTGGCTACAATGCTGTATCCTTTAGCTTTCAACTCGTTAATACACGTCAACATTGGATTGTTTTCTTTGTGGTAATGCTGAATGGTAAGCCATTTATCTGCGCCCATGGCGATGGCTTTGTGTATTTGAAAGTCGTTTTCACCTTCTACAATGTGAATGTCTTGTATACCTACGCATTCGCAAGAGCGCATCACGGCGCTGATATTTTGTGTTTGGTACAGATCCTCTACTACTACAGTAATGTGTCGTGTTCTATTTTCTAAAATTTTGTGTAACAAATATTTTCTATCTTCTGTTAAGAATGTTTCCAAGTATTCAGTTAGGTTTTTCCGTAAAATATTATCCATTTTTTATATTTAATGTGCGAAAGTATAAGATTTTTGCTAAAGGGAATTGTATTGTTCTTTTTATATTTTTGTTGCTCTATATTCTTCTGTAAGAAGAATACAAAATATCTATTAAAAACAAGTTTTATGAAAAAACTATTTATACTCTTTATTTTTATAATCCTTACATTTACAGCATATGCAGCCTGGTTAGAAAATTTCCCCATTACCATAACTCAGCCTGATGGAACTGAGGTGCATTGCTTTGTTACCGGCGATGAATTTTACAACTGGGTACACGACGAAAATGGATTTACTTTAATCCGTGATCCGCAAACTGGTGTTGTAGTATATGCCAAATTGCAAAATGATGAATTGGTTTCAACAGGTTATAGAGTTGGGAGTATTAATCCTACATCTCTCGGATTACAACCAGGTATCATTATTTCAGTGGAAAAACGGGAATTATTACGTAATGATTTTCTCAGGACGATGGATAATAGTCTTTTAAGAGGAGAGCAAACTGGTACAAGAGCAGGGCAGAATAACGGAACAATTAACAATTTAGTCATCTATATCCGCTTTGCCGATGAAACTGAATTCCCTCCCAAAGGGGATATTTATTTTGACATGCATAATAGAGATGAAGCAAACTTTTCATCTATGTATGGCTATTTCAAAGCTACTTCGTATGGCAAGACCTTAATTCCGTCAACTTTTTATCCCATAAGTTCTGGAGATGTAATTATTTCGTATCAAGATATTTATTCACGTTCTTATTATCAACCCTATAATGCAACAACCAATCCCGATGGATATACAGGTGGGGATAATGGATCAATGCGTAGAACAAGAGAGCATCAACTATTAAAACGTGCCATAGAAACTGTTCATGACCAAATTCCCACAACCTTAGATTTGGATTTTAATAATGATGGTTTAGTAGATAATGTTTGTTTTATTGTACGTGGCGCTCCAGGAGCATGGTCTTCGCTGTTATGGCCACATAGATGGGTTTTAACAGAAACTGTTTATATTAATGGAAAGAGAGTATATGATTATAATATGCAAATTGAAACCCATTTGGATGGTTCAGGTGCAAGTGTATTAGCGCATGAAATGTTTCATACCTTAGGTTCTCCCGATTTATACCGATATAGCTATAATGGCACTCCCGTAGGAACATGGGATTTGATGGCTACAGATATAAATCCTCCTCAATCAAGTACTGCATGGATGAAATACAAATATGGCGGATGGATTGACAACATTCCTGAAATCACAGAAAATGGAACCTATTGTTTAAATAATATATGGTCTTCTACAAATAATGCATACAAAATTGCTTCTCCTAATTCGGCTACAGAATTTTTCGTAATTGAATATCGGGATAAAAATATTTATTGGGATTCTAATTTATCCGGCACAGGATTGATTATCTCCCGTATCAATCCCACAGTCTCACAAGGTAATCGTAATGGACCACCAGATGAAGTATATATTTATCGTTTGAATGGATACAGCAATATGGCTAATGATGGTAATCTTAGCAGCGCTCATTTTTCAAGCAATACAGGACGTACGGAATTTGGTAATTCCACTAATCCACCCTGTTTTTTGTCTAATAACCAACCTGGTGGCATTCATATTCTGAACATAGGCACTTCCGGAGAAGAAACTATGTGTTTTAATGTGCATATATCCGGTTATCTCATTACAGCTATTGCCGGACAAGGAGGCTCAATTTCACCATCAGGAGGAATTATGCCTGAGCCGGGAAGCGATGTAACATTTAACTTTACTCCAGATCCCGGAAATGAGCTCCAAGCGGTTTTAGTTGATGGTACAAATGTGCCGGAAGCAGTTGCTTCTGGAAGTTATACTTTTACAAATATTGCGGCAAGTCATACCATTTCCGCTTTTTTTGGTTGTCCAACGTTAAGTTTGCCCATTACAGAAAGCTTTGACAACCCAGCTTTTCCGCCGGATTGCTGGATCAGCAAATCAGAATTAAACAGACCATGGAATAGAGTAGCAGCAGGAATAAATCCGCCATGTAATCCCAAATCAGGATCGGGTATGCTTCAGTATAACTGCAGGAACTACAGCAGTGGAAGTTCGGGTTTGTTAATTACCCCTCTCATATCTGCAAACAGTCAGAATACCCGTCTCTCTTTTTGGATGTATAGAGATAATTATGGAACCAATGGGGATAGAATGGATAAAATTAATGTTTACCTAAGTGCCGGACAAACGATTTCAGGATTGATTCCTGTTCTTACTATTCACAGATGTAGTGATTTAGCGCCTGTAGTTAGCGCCAACGGGTGGTACAAATACACTTTAAATTTGCCCACTACTTCCATGAGTTCTGTTTATATTATTTTTGAAGGTATTAGCGTCGCCGGAAATAATATTTATCTTGATGATATTAATATAGAGATTTTATCATTAATAAATATGCATACCATCACTGCTTCTGCCAGTACTAACGGTAGCATTAGCCCTGCAGGATTGATACCTGTAAATGAAGGAGATACTCTAACTTTCTCTTTTATTCCCAATATTGGTTATGCGATAGATTCGCTATTGATTGATGGCATACATATACCCGATTCGATTGCCAACGGACGTTACACTTTCAATAATATAACAGAAAATCATACCATTGAAGTCACTTTCAAATTAGATTTTTGCGGAGGTGATGGTACTGCAGAAAATCCCTATCAAATTTGCACCGCAAAACAGTTAGCATCATTGGCTTCATACGTAAACGCTGCTAATGGCAACAATACCAGAGACGTTTACTATATCTTAATGAACAATATAGACTTGAGTAACTATGCAAATGGAGCAGGCTGGATACCCATTGGGACAAACAGTTCATACGATTACCCAACTCGTTTTCAAGGTAATTTTGACGGTAATGGAAAGACCGTAAAAAACCTTACAATCAATCGTTCAACAGATTGCGTCGGTTTATTTGGTACAACAAGCTATGCTACAATTCAAAATCTTGGCGTGGAAAATTGTAACATAAGAGGAAATAGTTATGTGGGTGGTTTAGTGGGAGCTAATTATAATGATTGTACTCTTAAAAACTGTTATGTTTCAGGTGTTGTAAATGGCAGTTCATACGTTGGCAGTCTAGTCGGTTATAATATGAATCGTGCAAGAATTGAAAATAGTTATGCCACAGGTACTGTAAGTGGAGGTACATATATTGGCGGAATAGCAGGGAATAATTATGTGACTTCAATTATTCAAAATTGTGTAGCTGCTAATATCACCGTTAGCGCTTCACAAATAACAACTTATCTTAATAGAATAGTTGGATTTAATAATAGCGGCACTTGCCGCAATAACTATGCTTTTAGTGGCATGATTTTAATGGAAAATGAAAAAATAATAACCCGACCCGATGGCAATACAGAAAACGGCATCGGCAAAACTCTTGATATTCTGACTTCTCTTGAATTTTATAATGCAGGTAACAATTGGTATTCTAACGTGCCTTGGGATATTG